>Ga0169931_10004171_pt1 | contig 22588 bp, 17 predicted proteins | sample Kivu_15m_20L_FD_129675 | JGI IMG/M metagenome (GOLD analysis project Ga0169931, IMG submission 129675) | Freshwater microbial communities from Lake Kivu, Western Province, Rwanda to study Microbial Dark Matter (Phase II) - Kivu_15m_20L... | ecosystem: Environmental > Aquatic > Freshwater > Lake...
AATTCCAGTCCCTTACTGATGTCATTGACCTGCTCAGGTACGAGTCGGATGTATTGATGGACGAATTTATTCCTGAATGTCACAAAGCGGTCGAGCATGGTTGTCTTCTCCTGCCCCATCGGGATCACCTTCTGCCATTTGCTCCCCTCCTGCATAGAAGCATACCATAGGTTCTTCCAATTGGTATCACTGGGAAGGGTTTCCCGGAGGTTGTCCATCACCTGTTTCATGAACAGCGCATCATTGCTGCTATCGCCGTCATGCAGCTTTTTGCTCATCTGGATTACCGCTCCCATCCGCAGAAAAAGGGTACTCATGCCCATTCCCGCCATGAAGAGGTTGTTGAGTTTCGCTGGTTCAGTTTCGATCAAGGATAGCAGGGCCTCGCCTTTGAACTGGGTTTCGAGTGATTGTCGGATGGACTGATAACGTTCGTGGTATTTTTGAAAAGGGTTCATAGTGAAATGACTTTATGCTGATATTCCAGTTTTAAATCGCGACGGCCAAGGGCCAGGTAGATGGGTGTGGTTTCGGTGATGGTGGATGGGAATCCATATAACTCATCTACTTTATCTTCTTCAAACTTTTCTCTGGTATTAAGCACCCATGGATAGAGTACTGCAAAAATCTCATGCACATATTCAATATTATACTGATGTTCATCTGCAAATCGACGGGCATAAATCTTTTGTCCGCTTTGTAACCCATCACAGATCTTATCCATAATTTCTCTTAGCTTCTGAACATCACCAGCATCCTCTTTTCGATCGGCATGGGGACCTTTAAAACGCAGGTAATTATGGAGGATGTTGATGCGGACTTTAGGATCAGGAACAACAGGAGGATGTGCTATGGTTTCAGTTGCGCTGAAAAAAGTATTGAAATGTTCAAAGTGATGACCTACTGCCACCACTAGGATATTGTGCTCCTGTAGCAATGAAAAGAGTTTGGAAACATGCTGAGCGCTGAACAGTGCTATTTCAATGTTGTTGATGACCGCCACAATTTTACCCGCATGCGTTGGACGAAGACTTTTGAGGTGTTCTTCTTTTTTCTTTCCACCGGAGAGCGGCTTATTGGTTTTGTTCAGCAGGTGCAGGAGACGGTCGAGCAGAAACCCGGAGGAGAAGGAAATACCTGTTTCCTGAATGGTGTAAGCGATGGTCAGGATACCAGGTTGCTGTTGCAACCAACTAACCATGTTGCTGAAATAATCATGTCGATGCTGATCATTGGGATGGATCCACAATGCGTATGCACCCCGCTGTTTATTGGATACAAAATCAACAAAGGATGCAGGGATGAATTGCTGATGGGGATGATGGTCAGTATTTTGGGCAGTCGACCAGAAAGCTTCTCCTCTTTGGTGCAGAATTTGTTTCACCAGGAGTCCGAATGGAAGTTCGCTCATGAGTTGATTCCATTGGGATGTATCGGTAATATTCCACTGACCGCTAAAATGTCCGTTGGCAATGAAGTGATATGCTGCAGTGTTATTGAATAATCCGGATGTATGCAAGTTGATTAGCAGGTCACCAATAGCATCCGCTTGTCTACGGTTTTCTTCAGGCGGTAGGACGAAAAAACCATGCATGACTCTGTTACGAAGTTCGGCCAGTGAATGGACTGCTTTGGATAGTACATATTTATTATCATGCAAATCCCAAAAGAACCGATGCAGGTTCTTGGACAGTAGTTGCGGATCTTCTTTGGTCATATTAGCTGCCCAGCGAAAAAGCGGACCCGCATTGTAGGCATGACCCGAAGAGGTGAACAGTTCAATGAGGAAGTCGTTGTACACTTCTTTTTGCCGATCAGATTCAATATATCGGGCGAAACCATTGGCGGCAATTGCCGAGAGAATTTCTTCAGCCAGTTCCACCAGTTCATCGGCAGCGTATTGTTCATCTTCAGACAATACAGCATTGATCTTATCACCAATTTGGGTACCGGTGAATAAGTCGGTTGCAGCAGCAAGGGATGCAGATTGAAGCAAAGTGTTTTCCATGCGTATCGTTTTGGCTGAATTAAGTTAAGCAATCTTTCAATGGATTGAAGGAGATTTTATGTCATTCCTGCGGGAATTGCTCAATAATGTCCATTGCCCATTGAAGGTTTAATGTTTTATTGAGACGGTCGATTTTTTCTTGCGATGGACTACCAAAGAACAACTCATGTTGCGCATAGACCTGTAAGAAATGTTCCATGCTCGTTGAATCATCCTTCAATGCCTGAATGGCCTTGTATGCCAATTCATCGGAGATATCATCAACTTTGATGGATTCAGCCCAGCCTTTTAAATAATAAATTCTTGATTCAAACAAATTGAATTCAGTTAATTTATAAAAAGCTATAAATAGGCCATATGTTTCTATACATTCAAATGCAATCTTTTTCCAAAATTCTTGTTGATTTGTAATCTTTTTAATTTCGAAAATTATTTTACTAAACTCAGTATGATCTTTTTCTTTTATAACATTGATTGCAATTGCCTGTAATGTTTCATTTTTTAGAATTTCATCCTTAATTTCAGAAACTATCTCCAATGCTAACCCAATATTTTTATTCTTTGAAAATTCAATTGACATTTTACTTTTAATGTCCCATTGAATATTAATATTATGTATTCGTGCAATAGACTCAAGTGCTATTGAATTTCTCTCTTGTCTCAATAATTCTAAAGCAATATCACATAAAGCTGTATCATATTTTATAACATCTTTTATTCCTTCAATAAGATTAAAAGCTTCGTCCACACCGCCATTTTTTATTAAATGGGAAGCCACTATACCAATAGATGTGTCTTTCCATGAATCAGAAGTAATTTGTGAGAGACAATTAATGGCTTTTTTTGTAAATTCAAAAGATTCAATCTTATTATTCTTTAATAATAAATCACTGGATATTTTACAGAAAGCCCTAATCTTATCAGAATCATAAGTAATATTACTTATACATTTTTCAGACATTTTTAGGTTGCCCTGTAACATATACTCAATAGAAAGTAATGATAAAGCATGATTTCTATTAATTTCATAACTTATTTCATTTGCGAAATTAAAAGCTTTTTGCATTAAATTTTGTCCATCTATAATTCTACCTAGATAAATGTATACGGTCGCTATATAACTCAATAAAATAGGCTTTTTATAATCAATTGTAATTTCAAATGCAATTTTCAAAGCAAGGTCTAAATAATGCTCATCGTAAAATTCTTTTACAATAATCTTTAATATTTTACTAGTTTGATGTTGATCACTTGAATTTGAGATAATTAATAATAAATTTTCAATTATTTTTTTAGATTCAACTTTTTTACCTCGACCTAAACTAATTTTAGAAATATTCAATAGAGTATCACACCTTAGATCTATATTACTTATATTTGAAATAACTTGAAAAGATTTCGTCTCGTCCCCATTAATAAAATATAATTTTGCTATTTCGCTCAATGTTAGACTTGTAAAATTCCATATTTTATTTTCCTTCGATCTTTTTAAAGATCTTTCAATTAATAAATAAATTCTTTTAAAATCATCTGTATTTGCTATTGATTTACAATCAATAAAAGAAGGTGGCAGTGAAAAATATAGATTTAAGGCCTCTTCAAGTTCACAATTATTAATTAATTCATAAGCCAGATCATTAAGAACAGTATTTTGATAATTTCCTTTTACATTTTCAAATACAATTTTTAATGCCTCATTATATTTTTTCATTTTTATCATTAGTAATGCCAACTTTCTACTAATACTTTCCTTTGATGTTTCAAGAGTGATATTTTTATATAAATCAAATATTTGCCTTAATACAATCTTTGATTTTTCGAAATCATTTTGCTCTGCCAATTCAGTACAAATAACAATTAGTGAATTAGCTTTACAATAATTATCAGTTATCGTTTCATTTATGTTTAGCGCTTCAGCAATCATGCCGTTCCTTAAAACGATATTCGATATATTTTCTAATGCATAATTTTTTTCCCAATTATCTGTAATATTTAAAGCAATTTTCAAAGACTCTTGCAACTTACCTTGATTTGCAATTTCAATAGATATCACTCTTAAGACACAACATTTATCATATTGATACTTTACTTCTTTTACCTCATCTAACAACCTTGATTTTATTTCATCTGATTCCTTCATCATACCAAATTTTAATAACTCAGTTGATAGGATCATATTTGTCCTGACTTTCTCAAGTGTACTACTAATTTTATTGACGAGATCTAGAGATTTCTTTATACTTTTTTGCCTTAAAAGTTCTATACATATATTTTTAATTACTATATCCTTTGATCTTCGATTTGAAATTTTATTAGCAACTAATAATGATTCATTTATAAGTATTATAGAAGTTTCAAATTTACCCTGGTTCTTAAATTCTTTTGATATTTCAAATAAAAGATTAGACCTTGAATAATTATCATTAATGATATATGCTAATTTCAATGAATCCTCCAATAAACAAGCCGCCTTAACATCTAAATGATATCGTCTAATTATCTTTGATAAATCTAACAACAAGTTACTTTTAAAATTAATATCACTAATTGAATAAACAATGTTTACCAAAGTCTCAATTTGAATATCACTAAATGAATATTTTTTTTCAGCCCAATCTATATCAACAATATCCGTCCTTTTATAAATCCGCAAATAATCTAACCCGAGCTTCGCCCATTCACAGGCCATCTGGAACATAAGGTAACTCGAGAAGAAGTCGTTCCATTTTAAAAGAGAATGATCTATAGGGATGTTTTCATCCAAATGGTTTAGGAGTTTCTCAATTGAAGTCTTACTGAAAGGTTTCTCTTTGCTGCCGAGGAGGGTGAGTTCCATCAGGCAGAGCATGTACAATGTGAACTTTCTATAGAGTCCGTCTTTGTCGTTGCCGCCGAATGATTCAATGCGCTGGAGGGCGGTTTCTATGTCGTTTTGTGCGACCAGCTCGATAATCCTTGGAGCATCATTCTGCTCCATGTAATGCAAGTCGATCTTGTTCAGTGCGCATTCAATCAACTCGTCGGTGTTTTGTTTGGCTGCCCAGACTAATGCCAGGTTCAGCATCTTTTTGGACCAATCATAACCCTTGCTGTTTTCCAGTTGTCGGTTCCAGTATGCTGTGTTGTAGACTAAATTCCTGAAAATAACTCCCTGTACTTCATCCTGCATGGCAGGGGCCAAGAGGTGTGCCGGGAGATGTTCCAGGGCATAGGTTTCCCATTCATCACCTTTCCTTGATTCTAGCGCATGCTGACAGAACCTGATGATCTTTTGGTTGGTTTGGTTGAGTTGATCGGATGTTATCTTTGAGAGCAGATAAGCACGCAGTCGCTCGTGGTATAAAATATATGTTCCTGATGCGGGATTATTGAACCATTTTGAATAGACAGATATATAATCTATTACCTCCTGTTCTTTCCAATTGAGCAGGTCTGCAACAAAACTGGTGCTCACCTCCTTTTTCAACAAAGCCCAAACGGAGAAAAATTGGAGAAATTTTTCTCTTTGACGGATGTTCTGTTCCGCAGGTATTGATTCCTCATACATTCCCATCAATCCCTGGGGCAGGGAAGCTATATGTTCCTGCTGGATAAATTTGTTAGCTAGTCCATCTACAATATAACGGAGGTATGTCGGATCGATATACATATTCGTTCATGATATTATAAAATCAATTTGAAGATAGGCTCAATAAAGATTTCATAGTTATAGTGTAGTGACTATCATTAAAATAAATACAAATAAATCAAGTAGATAAATTTATGTCTACTTCATTTTAATTTTAGAAGAAGAAATTTCAATATTTAACTTTCGATCTGGATGTTCCTTACCTGAGAACATTTCTTGTTCAATTTTATTATCATTCTTCCACACTCCAGTTTTAGTAAATCTGTAAAAGTTTTTCTTAGATTGACTTTCAGGATTCCAAATACTAAATTCTGATATGCTAGCAATATTTAGATTAATCTTTAAGTCCTGAATCGCATCTTCTTTAAGTGATAACTTAACTAAAATAGCACCTGACACGGTCAATTCGTTTTCTTCCAATTTCGCAGAAAATAGATCTGCATGCTCAATATTTGAATGAAAGATTTTAATTGAATATTTCGGAGTAATGATTGTAAGCCCCCCAAGCATGACATCATCAATTAGAAGATCTTTGGAAAAAGGCTTTAGAATTCCATTTGAGATTTTTGATAATATCTTCTTTTTATCCTTTTCTTTAACTTCTTCGTCATTGAATGTGCCATTCCAAATGAATTTTTGATCTGTAGTAAATGTGATTTTTAAAAATGTTGGCATAGATAATTATTTAAAGATTAAAAGATTGTAGATTAATAAATTCGATTTATAGTAGAGTGATGTTAATAAAATAATTTTGGTATAATATTTCTTTAATTATTTTTTCGTCCAAACATATACCAAACCAACCAAACTCCTGCTCCAAAAGGTAAAAAAATTGAAAACCATTTATAAATTAAAAAATATTGAGAGTCAAATAAAAAAGGGAGTAAATCTTTTAAAAATGAAAACAACCCTAAACAAGCGATAACGCCTAAAATAGTATTCACAATTTTAGCGCTCATTTCTTCCTTTTCAATTTTTTCTTTTTCTAAAATATCTCTCGCATCTGATATTTTTTTATCTTCAAAAGACTTTTTTAGTTCAAGTAACTTATATATCTCATTTATACTCTGTTCATTTTCTTTTAACATGATTTCAATGTTGAATACCCGCTGAAGTTGAGTAAAAAAACCTTCAACCTCATGGGTGTTAGAAACAGAATAAAATATTTGCTTTAATTGTAAGACTAATAATGATGTTTTTAAAAACTCAACTTTTTCAAGTTGGCCATTCTCAAGTGACAGTAATTTTTCTGGGTTTAGCGTTGATACTTGTTGCATTGTCTTTAAAAGAAGTTCACGCTGATTAATAGCTAAAAGAAACGCAGGAATATATTTCTTTACTAATGATTTATTATCGTGACCCTCATTTATTGTTTCTACAGCAATAGCACCTTCATTAAGAGCAGCACAAATTATATTTCGCCCAATTTTAATGATTGCTGGCTCTGATGACAGGTGATTAAATTTCTGAACATTTATATCAGGTACTCTGATTACATCAAAAAATAAATTTTGTAATTCTTTCTCTTCCTTAGATTCATACAAAATATTATCTGCTATATAAAGAGTTATAACACGATTATGATAAAATCGTATGAAATCTTTTAATTGTGAAAAATATGAAGTGAATATTTCGAAAAAAGATAATTCAGGAATATACTTATTCTCTTCCACCCCCTTCACCGAAAAAGCATGTTTTAAATATTGATTTGTACCCTTTTTTGGTGGCTTTTGTCCTTTTCTCCATCCGATATTTCGAAAAAATTCAATTCTGGAAAGGCCTTCTAGAATTGATGCTTGCTCAGTGGATTCAAGCTCTAAGCCAATGACAATATACCCTAGCTGTGCTATGGAGTTGATTAAAATAAATGTATCAATCTTTATAATACCATTATCAGATTTCGCTAATTTGACATTGGAGGGACCCAAATAATAGTCCTTTTCAGACAATTGCAATTGTAGATTCTTTAGTCCAAGATCTGAAGAATATGGAATGAGTCTATTGGGGTCAATAGAAAATATTTCAAAATTTGCTGAATCATTATCTTGTCCAAAATGTGAACTGATAAAATCATAATACTTAGAGAAGTCGCCTATCGAAACCTTCTCTCTCCCCAGAAAATTTAATTTTTTTAAAATTTGTCTGATTTCTAAAATACTTTCTTTAATACCATAATTAAAAATATCAGATTGTATCGTGTCAAACAATTCACCCTCTGTTTTAGGGATTATATGAAAAGGAAATACATTATATACTTGAATTGAATTTTTCTTACTATGTATATTGGGTGCTTGAATCATAAATTAATTTCGTTTATAATATACTTGATTTGCTTTTACACTTTTATAATAAAATTGTTTATTTTCTATAATATAACAACTTAACCAGCCGCCAAATACACAACCTGTATCGATATTTATGGCATTTATATATTCCTTTGGCCTCTCAGAAATGATTGCATGGTGGCCAAAAATAATTTTACCGTGTTGCCCCTTGTACTTATCAGCCCAAAAAATGGAATTTTCATCCTCTTTACCTAATCCAATAAAATTACCAAAATCATCTAAATACCTTGTTTTAAGAATTAACTCTAAACCCTTATTAGCTTTTAATAATTCATATGAGTATTTAAAATTATCTTTAAAATCAAACTTAAGGTTTTCAGGAATCCCACCATGGATCAGAATAATATTTTCATCCCTTATATTATAATTTAAATATGAAGAAGATAAAAAATCAATATCAGTAATACTCAAATTATCAACCAATGAATTAAAATTATTTACATCCTGCATTTTAAAAGTATGTTCAACATTCATTTTTTTATGGTGGATAAATCTTAAAAGTTTTTCTTCATGATTACCTAATATTAATATTGTAAAATATTTATCAGATAAATCACGCACGTATTTGACTACTCCAAGCGAATCTGGGCCACGGTCAATTAAATCACCAATAAAATATAATTTGTCATCGGTATTAAGATTTAGATCTTGGATCATAGTCATTAACTCCGAAAGGCAACCATGAATGTCTCCTATAATAATATGACGCATCTCTTTTAAGTTATAATATTTTTTTGTAAATACATATACTTTTTAGGTGTATTTTAAATACTTCCGAATCAAAAAGTGATTTTCAATGAATGAATTCAAAAACTTAATTGTATACCAGTTGAAAACGTATAATAAAATTTATCAATAGGTACATACCTGTTACTATCAAAAATATGATCCCAGTGAATAATGAAATTCAGATGTTTTGTTGCTTGGAAGTATAAATTACTTTCAAAGTACCATCGTGGGTATAAAAATCGCTGATTCAAAGGAAGTTGGATATAACTTATAGCTGAAATATCAACCTGGTCAGTTAGCTTAATTGAATACTTAGAATATGTATTTAATCTATAAATATCAACATTGACCAAAGGTGGGTTATCAGGAATTGTAACTTTATTGACCCCAGTCCAATTCCAACGTTCCCATTCTCTAAATACACCTAAGCCAATATATAGATCAGATTTTTTCTCTTCAAAAAAATTCATTCGAAAATTCGAGCCCACAACATACCGATACTCCATTCCCCATGCACCGTTCCATTGATATTGTAAATAGCCCTCATAACTATATTTTCTTTTATCAAGATCTCTAAACCGTAATTGCATTTGACCTTCATTCTGAATTGATGATTTACCATAGTATACAGCATCATTACGGACAATACCAATAAATGAGTAATTATTACGTAAATTTTTATTTAGTTCAATATTAGTAGATACATCCAATACATTATTTTTCTGTTTATCGGAGGAAAGTGAAAAGGAACCGTTTATCATCCAGGATTTGAAAGTACTATCATCTCGTCCTTCTCTATCAATATTTAATATTTGTGAATGGAGAGATAATGGGAAAGTAAATAGTAAATAAAAAATATATTTATTTATTATACCTCTCATCTTTTTTATCGTTATCTAATTTGCAAGACTGAAGGATATGGGATAAGTGCCTCACATAGATGACCGACATAATCATCCATGATTAATGACATGCCTAATATCAAAGAAGCTGAAATTAGTGCAGTAGGGATATTATTCATTTTAATCTGCTCCCACTCATTAATATTTGTCAGTTGAAAAAAGGCAGCCATACTTATAAATATAACTGCTAATGTAAAAACGACTCCAATGATCAGAAATGTAATGACATAAATCAAAGATGTTGTGAACGTTTGCAGGTTGAACTCCTTTCCTTGATTCAGAAACTGTATTGCGTTTATTGCGGGATCTATTACTGATGATAAAATTAATGAACCTGATAATAGAATTCCTATTTGAAAAATTGCAAATGCATTGTTTGCTTCTTCGATTTCAAATCGCTTTCTCAGTATGTTATTAAGAATTCTATAAAGTAAAAACAAACATGATATCCCTGCAATAAATGCAACAAATACTTGAATAATAATAATTGATTTCATCTTATTTATTTTTAGTTATGTAATGTTATATCCCAATTATTTGGACGGGCCTGCTCCGGAGAAACCATACCAATTCTATACCCTTTTGCTGTTAACTCAACCCCATAATGCTTAACCCCATTAATTTCTTTATATAGACCATGCCCTGTCGGTACAGCAATTCCCAGAATGCTGTGACCATACAAATCACTTACCCAAACAGAACTTGAGATATTCAATTTACTCAAAATAGAATACCCCAGTAGACTACGCGTATCACAATCGCCTTTCAAATTGTGTAAAAACTCATAAGGGGACTGCACTCCACCAGATATATTTGGCAAACATGGTTTACCTTCTCTATGATATGTAACTAAAAAATCATTCCCGGAAGAAATGGCTTTTTCACAAGATTCTTCATGAACAAGATAATATGGTATTTCTTGTATAAATGTAACAACCATTTCAGCTGTTTGCAGAGGGTTCATATTTTTTTTAATAGCTGAATCGCTAAATATTTTTGCAACTTGATTAATTTTTTCATCATCCATTCTATATAGGCTATTATAAAACCGTGTGAAAAACTCTGTTGATGAGCTATAGTTATTCATAGACTCTTTAAATTTTTTCTGTTGTTCCACAGAACTAGAATAATCATTTTCACTGGTTTTATATTTGGCTATGTATGAATAATTAATAAAGTCAAACCAATTAATCTCTTTTTCACTTGACATTATATTACGCTGCCCGTCTTCAGGTTTAGGAGGGAATATTTTAATCTTACCATTACGAGTCTTGACTGGATTTAGGTCATCTGGAATTTCCCCTTTTGAGTTTTGATATAAATAATACGCTATAAATCCTATAAATGCTACTGCTCCGATTAGCAGCAAAAAACTGAATCGTCTTAATAAAAACCCAATACCACTAAGAAAAGCGAAAAATAAAAAAACATAAATAAGAGATCTAAAATATTTCCACAGAAAAAGACCAATCAATAGATAAATTAAAAATGTAAATACTCTCCCAAACGATTTTAACCAGCTATTAGATGAAGTTGTTTTATTTAAAATTAAAGGAGATTGCTGTGGTATTATATTAACACCACCAAAATAATCATCAGATGGGGTTAAAGTTGGATTTATAAATTTAGGCCCAAGACTTGAAGAATCCTTACTTGATAGGCTTGGTATATTTTTTGTTTGATATACAATATTTTTTTCTTCAATAATTTTTTTCTTTTTTACCTCTGGTACTACTATTTGAAAAAAGATATCTCCTGAAGCCTCCTGCCAATCCTTATGAAGGAAGTATGTTTTTTCATGGTTGATCTTTAAATTCTTAATCAACACATTCTTTAGATCCCCAGAATAATACTCATTGGCTCTCTTTGGAATAAAAATATCTGTTGTTTTTTTAAAAGGATTAAAGCCATTTTTACTTTTGATGACTCGACTATACCAATAGTCACCCGTCCTATGTGAAAGAGCATCAAAATTTTCTATCATCACACAGTCCTCGATTTTAATATGTATCCATTGGATATCTGAAAAGACAATATTACCCTTATACTTTTTCTTTGTCTGCTTGAACAAACCGGTAAATCTGCCTTTAAAATAACTGCCCATATTATTCTCGGCGGCCATGACTTGATTGTTTTCCTTTAATTTTTATTCTTTTTACTACTATTTTCTTCCTCTTTCTTTGTTCTTGTGGTAGTAATTACTTCTGTATTAGTAAGTTGAACTTCCACACGTCTATTCATAAGACGACCTTCTTCTAGGCGATTATCTGCCTTGGGGTTAGTATCTCCTTTCCCTACTGCCTTAAGTCTTGACTCCTTTACACCCAGACTCGAAAGAAATTTCTTAACACTCTCAGCTCTTCGCTGTGATAGTTTTAAATTATCAGATGAATTTCCCACATTATCTGTATGTCCCAATATAGTTGCATTCAAACTATCATTTTTAATCAAATATTCAGCAAGTTTTTGCAGATCAGATGCTGAAGAAGGTAATAATACATCACTGTTGGTTATAAACTGCACGTTAGGTAAGCTAACCGTCTCATAATTCATCTTTACCGTTGAATCAACATATGAAACCGTGTCGGTTTTAACTATGGTCAGTGTATCAATTTTCTGAACTTCAACCTTGATGGTATCGTGAATAATTACTGGGGGTGGAGTAGAATTTTGTTGGCATCCTCTCATATTGAACAAGTTCCATAATAATGACCCCAGTAATAGCAAAATAAGAGGGAACATACAACCCGTTCTATTACTTGAAAACATTGGGAAACAACCCCCATTAGCTGTACGACGTCCAAAACACCCCGAAGATCCTCCCCCATATAAAACAGAACTAAAATAAGATGGAGCACTATTGCCAAAACAGCCTTTTCCATTTTCAACTGAACCCAAATTGCCGAAGTCAATAATTCTTGATGAAATAGGTTTTCCAAAACACCCTTTATTACGTATTGGTTCTGGAATTGAAAATCCTACGGTTTCTTCTAATTTTTTCTTTTCTGTTTCCTTAATCTGATCTTGACTTAAGGGCTTATTTTTTTCATCAAGTAATTGCACTTCTTTACAATAAGCAAACCCCTTTATTTTACCATGTACAGATTTACCATCATAAGCATTGAACGGAGAATAATAATTTATCTGTTCAAGGGATTTATTTTTAAAATCAGCATAATCAGATTTCTTGTCATAAGAATGGAAAACGTTTTTTTCAGTCTGTTTTTCTTCTTTAATAAAATGAGCTAACAAACTACTGTCTACATATTGATCTTGATCATCATATTCTTTATCAGAATTATTTAAAAAAAGAATAATTTCTTGAATCTTTATGAGAGAGGATCCAGTAATAGAATCTGTCGAATTCTTGAAACTAAATTCTACATCTGAAATCTCAGACCTTTTGATGAAAGGAGAAGGCGATACCTTAATTGCATCCAGATATTCTTCTTCAGATATAGATTCAACCTCATCAAACCTGAATCTTGGTTCTAATAATATTTTAGACTGCTTTGTATAGACAGAACTGTTACCAACTTTTTTTATATCAAAAGTCTGGAATTCACATCGAAGATTGCCTTTATAATATTTACTTATTGACTTCAACAGATGTTTGAATTTCAAATGATTTTATAAATGCCTTTGCATCAATTTGTTTTTTTTCAGAAAATGCATGATGAGGTACGGTATTATATGGAGGATTTGACCAAAATTGATTTTGAGCCCAATATACCCCTTGCTCTATCCCATAGCCCTGAGGCTTATAGCCCCATTCTCTATATAAATGATCATACCCCTCCTTTATTGCTCGTTCATATTCAACATCAATAATTGTTTTATAGTGATCAGTAGATCGCTTTGAATAAGTATCACCTCCTTTTTTTTGCAAACTAAACAAGATAAAATGAGGAATTAATAATAGCAGTAGTATAGTAAGTGCGCAAAATAAAAACAAAGGCATTTTTACAATAGACTTGAATGTAAGTGTTAAAAAATACTTTTCATTAATATCACTTATAAAACGTTCAAGTTGAACTGCCCTCTGTGATTCAAAAGTTTTTATTTCATAATCTAGCTGAGATTTTAATCTAACAAGTGCTATTTTTTTTTCTTGCACCAATCCATCTGTCTTAAAAGCTAAATTATTTTTCTCTATATCTCCCTCAACAGATTTTATATCACGTTTTATCACAGCTGTTCTCGACTGCAAAGAATTCTGTAAATCTTTTTGAAACTGGGAGATATACTCATTTCGTTTTATTTCATTAATTTTTTCTACATCTGAAAAATGAAAAAGAGATGTCAGTGGAAATAAAACTAATAAACCCATCATAGAAATGATTATAATTCTTATAATGGTCGCAAGACCTGGTACCCTTTGATTTGATTTTATTTGATTAATTTTTATAGACTTAATTTTCACGACAAATGACAAAAATCTTTTTTTAATGATGTCTTTGAAAGACTCAGATGGATTTTCGTTTTGATCAGTTTCAACCAGATTTTTCTTTTGTTTAAGATCCTCCTCTACATCAAAAATTGAGCGACGCATGATAATAAGTGAAAATTGAACCACACTGCCAATAATTAATGCAGCAATTATTCCAAAAGGTATTGCAAAAAAAATTGAGCCAATAATCAAGTATACTAGGAAAACAGAGGAGAAAATTGCGAGAAAGAAAAAAATGAGAAAACAATTTGTAACTAGACCATAGGTCCTTCTTTCTGATTCCTCAGTAGCTTCCCAAATATCTTCTTCAAGACCGAAAAGTGTAATAGTTATATTTTCTATTGCACTACTCATCAAGCATTATTTGATTTAATACTCTCATCACCCTCTGTGAAGAACTTGTTTGGATTCTCTTTTACGTCGGTTATTTTCTTTTTCTCCCACTGATTGATAATCTCATCATTAATCTTCTCCTGAGATACAACTTTCTTTTGTTTTTCCAATTTTGCGAGTTCAACATCTAGGAAACGCCATTTTTCCATATGTACGAGTCCTTTACTTCCCTCATAAATATGATCTTCGCGATAGATGCCATTCTCAACATTTCTCTTATTATTATAATTCTCTACTAAAAAGTCATAAACGCCCTTAGTCATCATCATTTTGAAGAATATAGGACCCATTTCAATACATAGAAAAACAAGTAGAATTACCCAAGGAACAATTCCCCCAATTTCATGGCTTATCTGTATCCTTTTCAATAAACCATCATATCCATGTGATTTTTTTTCATTTTCTTTATATGCTTGTCTCAAATCATCGGAGAGTTTATTCAACTGATCATTGTCAAAATCCAGTTGTTTTTGCCACGCCGTAAATTCAGATTTCTTTAACTCGATAAACTTATCTTTCTCTGACCTCTTTGTTTCAATATCAGCCTGCATTTTTTTGGCAACCGGACCAAATCCATAAGCTCTTTTATCCTGCATTTCAGCTTGTTGCCTCTGCACTAGTTCATCAATTTGCTGATCATATAATGCTATGCTTTTTTCATAGTCGACTTTTTTACTCTCATATTCTTGTTTTTCTTTTTCAAGACCTAATCGTTTAATCTTGAAAGTTGAGTCAGTTTCTTTATTAAGTTCTTGAGTATATTTTTCCTGAAACTTACTTAATTCTGCATTTATCTCTGATTCGAGAATTCGAATTTCAAGTGGCGAAGAAATTGCAAATCCAAGAATTAATGCTATAATAATTCTTGGTAAAGCTTGCCCAACCTCTTTCCATGTAATAGAATCAGTTCCATCACCCTTTCCAGTACTAGATACAATGAAACGGTCAAGATTGAAGATGATTGTTCCCCATACCGCCATAAATATTAGTGTTGCTATCTTAACAGCAATACTAGCAGTAAGTGAATAATCACTTGCATCTCCTTTAGGACCGAATATAGTATAGAAAGCATACCCCCCTGAAACAGCAGCGAGTAGTCCAGTACAAAATACAATACCACCGATTCCAGCATATTTAACCCTATCCTGCATTGGTGACATACTCATGAAATAGGGATCTGCACCCGCAGACCACCAAAGAAATTTTGTTATTTTGTGAGGCTCTTTTTGCATGTAATTAGTATTCTCCATAATTATGCTTTTTTAAATACTCTGTTCTTTTGATTTTAATTCAGAATAATCATCGTACGATTGAACTGTCAATTGATTGCTTTTCAAAAAAGGCTGACTAACATATAAATTTATATAATTGGGTTGAAAAATAGGATTTAATTTAGTAACCTTTATTGAGGGTAATGAATCCAGCTGTGGGGTAATAGGTTTAACCAATTGTGTACGGGCATTAAAGAAATTAATCTTAAAACAGTACTGAAATATTTTTTTTATCCGCCAACCGACTCCCCATACTCTTATTGTTGGACTGTAAACATTAGTTACTGATGTAAAAACACCATTTGATTTTTTAATTGAAATTTTATTGAAAAATGAACCACCATTGTTATATAAAAATATAGTAAAAAAACAACCTTCGGTCTCATATTCTATTGAAAAAGACTGACCGTGTATCAAGTATAAAACTTCACTTTTGTTTATAGTGAATTTGCCATTCATATCATTTACTTATTTTCTTTTATAGACAAAAACGAATTCATTTTCTTCATCATAACATCCAATAAGTTCATCATAATTTACTAAGGAATTATCAAATCTTAGTCCCTTTACGTTTATTTCTTCAATTTCCATATTTCCAGTACTTACCAATATTGCAATTTCATTATGGTAATTCTTTAATGCGCCTTCATCTCTTTTAGTAGGTTGACTAAATAGATCAATCACTTGAATTTCACCTCCATTCTTTTGAAAATATGAAAACATTGGATCCTCATCCTCTTCATTTGCAGTATTTAACAAACCTAAAATCAATTCATTATCTGTATTTAAATTACTAGAGATAATTTGAACATCAGAAAAGGTTAAATCAAAGACACTTTTTTGTGAAAAATACTCTCCTGTTCCAAAAAACAAATGCTCCTCTAATTTTTGATGATCATAAATTGATATTATCAAATTTTTAGTTTCAATGGTATCATATAACTCCTTGTCCTTAGCGATCTTAAAAGGCCGAAAATTTTTAATAGTTACTTGTTTCATATAACTAAGTATCAGTTTGTTATTATTCAATTTTAGTTCATATTTCCCTAAACAAGAAATTTGTGGACAGTAGAAACATACATATAATTTATTTATATAATATGAAAAATATGAAGAATTTATTTACATTCATTAATCTAAAATCTCATTAAACATTTTCAATGCCGGTAAATAAAAATGCTGCCTTCCGGCACAGAATTATTGATGCATGTTTAAGAAATACACTTAGACCATTCCCTTCTATTGAAGATTTGCGAAATAAGGTAACAGAGGCACTGAATTTAGAAAACATAATTTCTAAATCATCAATTGACAAAGACCTGAAAGCAATGAAGGAATTTTACAAAGCGCCTATTGCATATGATTCATTCAGAAAAGGTTATTACTATACAGATAAAGAATTCTCGATTAATAGTTTCCCCCTAACGGAAGATGAAATTCGTGTTCTTGATTTATCAACATCATTTTTAAAACAAATAAAATATAGTGGCTATTTTGAACAATTCGAATCTGTTATAGAAAAATTAATAAGTGGATTTAGATTAAGTCGTATACCCGGCTATGAGAAAAGAAAATTTATTGAGCTGGAAGAACCTATTGCAGATAGTGGACTTAAATGGCTAGAACAATTATATCAATCGATATTAAACAAACAGACACTTGGTGTTACTTACAAAAGATTTAATCAGGAAGATATAAAAGAGCATATATTCAGTAACTATGCAATACGTGAATATCGTAATAGGTGGTATTGTGTTGGATTTTCAGAAAGAGCAAAAACAATCATAACACTCGCACTGGACAGAATAATGAATATAGAAATTTCAAATTCAAAATATAAATCATCTAAAGATTTTGATGAATCTGAATATTTCAAATATAGTTTTGGTGTTACAGCATATACCAATGCGAGTCCATATAAAATAAAATTACTTTTCAATCAATCAGTAGCTAGCTATATTTTAACTAAACCACTCCACTTATCACAAAAAACAATATTGAATGAAAAAGGGCTAGAAGTTGAGATAGAATGCTATTTGACACCTGAACTGGAAATGATGATCTTAGGTTATGGGGAAAATGTATTGGTTATTGAACCAAATGAATTAATTGAGAGAGTAAACAAAAGAATAAATGCGATGTCATATTTATATGACAAAAAATAAAAGCAAATTTTTATAACAAAGACAAATCCCAATAGACGGGGAAAACTTTGCTGTCAGCAAAATAATTTTTTACTTCTATCTCATTAAATATTACTGCAATATTATAGTTGATAACACGATTTTCCGAGAAAAATAATAAATTATAACTACCCAATAAAACAATTTTATCTTTTAAAACCGTCACGCTTTCAATACTCATAGAAAAATCATCAAAAAGTGAGATGTACTCATTTTCTCCATTTTTGCAATTTAACCTATAAATAAACAATGAATTAATATGATATTCAGGTAATGAAAATTTAAAATTTAAACTTATATGATCTTGTTTATCATGAAGCTCGATTGGTATTTCAATTACATTATCTAAAAATTCATTTTCAATTATTTCTCCTTCTATTGTTGTACCATAATACTTAAGATACATTTTACCTTGATAGATCATATAAAATAGTAAAACTACTTCATCCCTTTAACTTCCACCACAGATAGTGTAATTATTTTTTTACTTTCTAAATTTTTGGCTCAAATATTTAGATTTGTAAATAGGTTACAATGATATAATACAACTTGTGATTTTGTGATTCCAATTGGTATAGATAGTCAAAATAAACTGATTGCCCTTGAGTTTCAAGAGTCTAAAAATATTTTTGGAAGTTTTTATCACCCAAAACAATTTGAGCAATTTATTATTTCATTTCTCAATCTAAATAGAAAGAATCAGTTTTTAAAAATATATTTTTCGGGAAAAAATGAGACTATCGTAACCATACAGAACAAATTCAAAGAGATACATCTATTAACTCACTTCTATGATAGACCTGGTAGATCCTCATTTATAAAGAAAAAAGATTTTTTAAAATCTATATTGGGAAGATCCAATAAAAAGAAATTGCACACAGATAATATTAAGTACATATGTATAATTGAAAATATATGGGAATTCATTCGTTCAGAAAATAAACCAACTATACATAAACTATTTGAGTTGATTGAAAATGGACCAGTAAGAAATATACATTTTATTGTTTCGTCCTCATTACCATTGAATAATCTTTATAATCAAATATTTATGTATTTACATAAAGACCAAATCTTAGAATTTGAAGAATACTTTAATAATGGTATTTTGATATGTAACCCACTTGGTACAGAAATCATTTTCAATAGCGATAATTTGAACTTTTATAAGCTGCACTCAACTACAACCTATAATAGACTATATGGTTTTTAAAATAAAGTACCAACGATGTAAATAGATTATATTGAAGTGTATGAAGTTTGTTGTCCAATTCTCAATATTATGGTCAACAAATCACTATCCAAATCCCTTCTCACCAGCGTTCAAACTGCTTATAAAGCACTGGAAAACAATTCTTTCGATGAGAACCTCATGGAGCAGGAGGCTCACAATGTTGAACCTATTGTCGAATTCTTTAATATCAAACCTGAAGAAGCAATCATATTAGGATTTTTCATCAATCAAACGATCAATGATGTGGATATTGACAGAGAATGCTTCACAAGAACCTTCTCAAAAGATATCAGCTCCCTGCCGGACGTATTAGAAATAGTTGATCAATTGGCTGAGAAAAAATTGATATTCAAAGGAGGTGACGTTTCCAAAAAATCTGCCTTTAGCTTTAAGTTCATAAGAGTCCACCCAAGAGTCATCAGGGCAGTAATCAACGGAGATATTAAACTTATGCAATTAACACCTTGCGAAACCCTGATGGAATTCTTAGATGACATCAATGACGTGGTCGTACAAAGAATGGAAAAACACATTACAAGCGATCAACTTATCAAAGAGATTGAATTACTCATGGAAGTAAATAAACAACTTGATTCAGTTCAGTGGATACGAAAGCAGGATCAATTGAATGGGATGAACCTCTGTATCTTTCTCAATATGTGCATAGAACATGCAAGAGGTCAGGAAGAAGTTGATTGTGAAAAAGTTATCAGAGAAGTGTGTGACAGTGCAACTGAAAGAATGAGACATAAGAATTTATTGAAATCAGGTAATCATATCCTAATCAAAAAAGAGTATGTAGAATTCTGTGGGAGTTTCTTTGCGCTGTTCGAAACGGTGAAGCTCACAGATGATGTGATGAAAAATATTTTCGGAGGTTCACCTGAATCAACTAAGAAAGAATTCAAACCGAGAACATGTCATTTAATTGACTTCGAAAAAATCAATAATGAAAGTCTCTTCTACAATTCAAAAGAAAGACAATCGGTTTTAACACTTAATGAATTGCTGACAGATAATAAATACAAGCAGATCACAGAGAAAATGAAATCCAGTAACATGAAACCTGGATTCACTATTCTCATGTATGGTTCTCCAGGTACGGGAAAAACATCTACCGCAAAACAAATTGCAAAAACTACTGGAAGAAATATATTGATTGTAGACATCCCTTCCATTCAAAGCAAATGGTTGGGAGACAGCGAGAAAAATATGGCACGCATCTTTGATGAATACGAACAGTCAAAATCAAGATTTACTGCAATGCCTATACTATTATTCAATGAAGCGGATGCATTACTTGGGAAAAGAGTGAATAACAATTCAAGTATAGACCAGATCAATAATACACTTCAAAATATTCTTCTTCAAAAATTAGAAGACTTTGAAGGGATATTCATTGCAACAACCAACCTCATCCATAATTTGGACAAGGCATTCGACAGGCGATTTCTCTACAAAATTGAATTCTGCAAACCAGAAGCTGCTGTGCGCATGGATATACTGAAGTCAAGTTTTCCAAATATCCCAATGGAGATATTGGATAAAGTCAACCTAAAATTTGAACTCACAGGTGGACAAATATCCAATATATCGAAAAAACTATTGGTAAATCAATTGTTGAGCTTTGAATCTGATGCAACCAAGCAATTGTTTGAATTATGTGAGGAAGAAGTAAGAATGAGAAAACCAACTCATGTAAATCCAATTGGTTTTAAGACGCAACAATAATTATTTATATATGAAAGACATTGCTATGACTAAATTTGAAAGAGCACTTGAGAAGCTCAATGACAAACAACGTAATGCAGTATTTAGCACAGAAGGGCCAGTAATGGTACTTGCCGGACCTGGTACGGGGAAAACTGAGATTCTCGCAGTGCGCATTGGTAATATTCTAAAGGAGATGGATGTAAATCCTTATAACATCCTATGTCTCACCTATTCAAATGCTGCAGTGGAAGCCATGCGTAACCGCTTGACTGAACTCATTGGTGAAACAAGCGAGAAAATCAGCATTTATACTTTTCACTCTTTCTGTAAAAAACTCTTGGATGAAAATGCTGCGAATGTATTTGAGGGCAAATCACTAATCTCAGATGCCCAACGCTATATGATCATCGAAAAACTTATCTATGATCATCTCTCCATAGAAGACCCTAAATACTTGAAACCAGCATTCTCTTTTGGGATCGATAACTATGTTAAAATATTCAATGCAATCAGACAGGAAAACCTGGATCAAAAAGGGGTTCTTGAAATTGCAACAAACTGTATTACAAATATTCTTCCTTATGAGGAAAAATACTTACTGAGAAGCGGCAAGGGACTAAAAAAGACAGGAATTGAACTCCAGGAAAAAATCAACCGGTTTGCAAATGTAATTGCCCTCATGTTTGATGAATATGAGAAAGAGCTTGAAAAAAGAAACAAATACGAGTTCGAACACATGCTCAATGAAGCAGTTATTTTACTTGGAAATAACAAGGACTTACTTGAACGCCTCAAAATCAATTACCAATACATATTAGTGGATGAATTTCAAGATACCAATTTGAAACAAGTTGCATTGCTCAATATTTTGACTGAAAATGTAGAGCAACCCAATGTGTTTGTTGTGGGAGATGATGATCAGTGTATTTATAGATTCCAGGGAGCAAGCAAACAAAACTTCGACTGGATGCGCAATCGATTCAATGGAGATCTTAAAACCATCACACTAGATCTTAATTATAGAAGCACTCCTGTAATTCTGCAGGAAGCATTCGGACTCATCAAACAAAACACTGAGCGTCAGCATGAAAAAATACATCCGCTGATTTCAGGCAATGACAGATTTGCAAATGGTAATCACCCCGTTCCTCAGATCAAGATATTTGAAACAGATGAACATGAGGCTTATCATATTGCAAGTGAAATCAATCAGGCAATTCAACATGGTGCCAACCCCGGAGATTTTGCCATTTTAGGAAAGAGACACAGCGACTATGCGTTAATTGGGAGTTGGTTGAGTCACTTCAATATTGAAACCCAAATCAATAAATCTTGGACAGATTTACTTGCAACACCATTTGGAAGATCAGCTTTCAATCTCTTGCAGTTTATCAGATGCCGAGAGGGTAATATTTATTTGGCGGAGGGGTTTCTTATGCAAGCCCTGCTTGTAAAAGACTATAATCATATAATCATTACATACTTTCTGAAAAGCAAGAGAGAAAGACAGTCGGATTTTTATTCCTTTCTAAAAGGTAACTCAACAGATACATCTATAACCGAGTTTATAAGTGGTTTAGACATTCTGCTTCAGAGTAAAAATCAGGAGATCAATGATGAAATCCTTGAAAGTCTCAAGCAAGTATGTTCACAAAATCTAAATGAACCAAGTACCCAGGAGCAGTTGGATGTATGGCAAGAATTCACAAATACCTTCCAACAAACAAACAGG
>Ga0169931_10004172_pt1 | contig 22587 bp, 14 predicted proteins | sample Kivu_15m_20L_FD_129675 | JGI IMG/M metagenome (GOLD analysis project Ga0169931, IMG submission 129675) | Freshwater microbial communities from Lake Kivu, Western Province, Rwanda to study Microbial Dark Matter (Phase II) - Kivu_15m_20L... | ecosystem: Environmental > Aquatic > Freshwater > Lake...
CCACGAGCCGCCGCGCAGCGTGCGCTGGGTCTTCGAGCGCGTGCCGCTGTGGCCCGGATCGGACTCGTAGGGTTCTTCGCACCACTCCGAGACGTTGCCGAGCACGTCGGCGAGGCCGAGCGCATTCGTCTGTTTCTGGCCGACGCCGTGCGTGCGCGCCGCGGAGTTGTCCGCGTGCCATGCGATCCCATCGAGGCTGCCGTGGCGCGGCGCCGTGCTGCTCGCGCGGGCGGCGTACTCCCACTCGGCCTCGCTCGGCAGGCGCAGGCCGCCGCCCGCGCGCGCGAGGAAACCCTTGGGCGCGCGCAGGTCCGACCAGCTCACGCCCTCGACGGGCAGGTTCTCCTCGCCGCGGAACGAGCTCGGGTTGGTGCGCTCGACGCGGGTCCACTGGCCTTGGGTGAGCTCGCAGCGCCCGAGGTAGAAGCCGCGCTCGAGCGTCACCGCGCGGGCGGGGTGTTCGTCGTCTTGGGCCGCGCCGTCGCCGGGCGAAGCGCCGCGCTCGAAGCTGCCGGGCGGGATGAGCACCAGCTCGACGCCCGTGCGACGGTGGCGCACCTTCCACGGTCGGCCGCAGGCCGCGATGGCCCGCCGCAGGCCGGCGTCGGGGACCGCGAGCGGGTCGGGGGCGAGCTCGACCACCTCGTAGGGGTCGACATCGAGCGGGACGGTGGTTGGAGCGCGCTCTCCGCTCGCCGCACAGCTCGCGAGCCACAGGCAGACGGACAGCGGAATCAGAGCGGCGGGGGCGCGGGAGGGCATGGCGACGGGGGTTATCGACCCGCGCCGGAGCTTCGATGGAGCGCGGATCGTCCGTAATCTGGACGGGCGGCTGCTCCGACCGCCCCCAACGCCGAGCGGGACTCCCGTGCTGGCACGGAAGTCCCGCTCGAGGGCCGCCGGGGCTCGTTTCAGGGCACGAAGGTCGCCCGCACCGCGTTGGAGAGGTTCGAGCCGCTGCCGCAGGGGCCGGTCGGGTCGCGGTACCAGCTCTGGAATCCCAGCACGGCGCCCGGAACGATCCAGTTCACCGCCGGGAAGCTCGCCACGGTCAGCGCGGCGAGGCCGGGGCCGTAGGTCGCGCTGCCGCTGGCTCCGGAGTTCTTCGGCGCGAAGCGCGAGATCGGACCGGCGAGGCAGCGGCGGCCGTCCGCGAACGGGGCGGGGGCGAGGAAGTTGCCGCTCAACATCAGGAACAGCTGCTTGTTGGTCGGCATCAGCGCGGTGGTGAGGACAAGGTCATCGGCCGCCACGCTCGTCGAGCCGCTCGGGGTCAGCGTGGCGCCGACGCCGGTCGAGTTCTTGCAGCCCGCGTTGGCGTCGTCGTTGCCGCACGGGCCCATCGGCGCCGGGCAGAAGCAGAACTTGCCGTAGAGCGCCGGCGGGTTGCAGGAGTCGGGGATGCCGTCGTTGTTGAGGTCGGGCATGCCGCCGGTGCGGATGTCGAGCGCATCCTCGAGGCCGTTGCCGTTGCAGTCGAAGAACGGCGAGGTCGGGAGCTCGAGCGCATCGAGCTCGTCGTTGCGGTTGACGGTGCCCTGCCGCACGGTCGCGAGGCCGAGGTTCTCGGCGGCGATGAAGATGCCCGGCATGGGCGAGAGGCCGCCCGGAACCGGCGGAACGAGCACGTCGCCTTCGCTGATCGGGATGCCGAAGATGCTGTCGGGGCGGCCGATGACCGCGGAGCCGCGGCGCACGGAGAAGAGCAGCAGGTCCTGCCCCATGTTCCAGTCGTAGGGCGCGAGCGAGCGCTGCCAGCCCGGGACGTTGTTCTCGCAGATCACGAGCGCGTCGAGGTCGTCCGTGTTGGCGCCGAACAGGTCGAGGCCGAGCTGGTTCGCCGGTGCGTAGAGCAGCGGCGCCACGTTGGGCACGGGCGTCACGAGCACGTCCCCGCCGACGAAGCCGTGGGCCGCGGCGGTGTTGCTCCCCGGAATCCCGGTCCACGGGTCGATCAGCGCGCCGTCGAGCGAGAAGAAGTAGCCCATCACCGGCCAGCCCTGTGCGACCGGCAGCCAGCTCGCGAGCGCGTCGAGGTTGTCGCCGCCCGTCGGCAGCGCGGCGCTCGGGAAGCTGGGCTCGCGCAGGCCCACGCCGCGGTAGCGGAAGGCGCTCGCACCCTGCAGGCCGTCGCCGTCGAGCACGGCCGTCGAGCCCGGCAGCGGGCCGCCGAAGGGCGGCAGCGGGCCAGCGCCGAGCATCAGGCTGACGAGCACGTCCGCCGCGCTCTCGCCGAGCGGCGCCTCGCTGGTGACGCTCGGCGGCACCGGAGCGCCGAACCCCACCGAGTGCGCGTCGACGGACAGGTACAGGTGCCGGATGGGCTGGTTGGGCTGCAGGAGCTGCGCGCGGCCGCTGCACAGGGCATCGACCTCGATGCCGCAGGGCGTGCCCCCGGCGTGACCCATGCAGCCGGCGTGCTGCGCGAGCCCGAGGTGGGACGGGACCGGAACGCCTGCCGGTCCGGCCTTGGCGTGGATGGCGGGCCGCGGCGCGGGCCCGAACTGCGGGTAGGTGCTCGGCGCCGGCGCGAACAGCAGGTCCCCCTCGGTGATCGGCAGGCCGTGCAGGGAGTCGAAGGCGCCGACCGTCGGGCTCTTCCAGTCGATCGAGAAGATCGGCTGGCGGTTCTGGGCGGAGGCCAGCGCGGACAGAGCGACGGCGGCGACGAGCGTGAGAGGGAGAGCGCGGTGCATGGGAGGTCCTTGGGTCCGAGGGGGTTGGCGAGCCGCTCGCTCGCCGTGCTCCCAAGGGACCGCGCCCAGCGGCGCTGGACAGGAATCGCGAAAAAAATCAGGCGCGCACGAACAGGGCCTCGAGGCCGTGGAAGTGCCACGTGTCGCGCCAGCGCGGCGTGCGCGCGATGCGCAGGGCGGGCAGGCGCTCGAACAGCACTTCGAGCGCGACCTGCAGCTCGAGTCGGGCGAGCGGAGCGCCGACGCACACGTGGATGCCGGCGCCGAAGCTCAGATGCGGGTTGGGAGTGCGGGCGGCGTCGAAGCGCTCGGGCTCCGCGAAGCGCGCTGGATCGCGATTGGCGGCGGCGAGCAGCAGCCCGACGCGCTCGCCTTTGCGGAAGCGATGTCCCGCGTAGTCGAGGTCCGCGAGCGCGTAGCGCGTGAAGAGATGCAGCGGTGCGTCGAAGCGCAGCGTTTCTTCGCTGTGGCCGCTCGGATTCGCGCGAAATGCTGCTGCGGTGTCGGGCACGTTCTCGAGCAGCGCGAGCGCCCCGTTCGCGATCGCATGCACGCTCGCCTCGTGGCCAGCGTTGAGCAGCAGGATCGAGGTCGTGACGAGCTCGTCCTCGCTCATGCGCGCGCCGTCCGCATCCTGCGCGACGAGCAACTGCGAGAGGAAGTCGTCGGCGGGTTGCGCGCGGCGCTCGGCGATCAGACCGCGCATGTAGGCGCTGAACTCGAGCGTGGCGGCGACGGTGCGGCGCTCGACCTCGGCATCGCGGCGTGTCTGGTAGATCGCGACCATGTCGTGGGACCACGCGAGCAACGCGGGCGCCATCGCGCGCGGAACGCCGAGAAAATCCGCGATCACGAGCACAGGGATCGGGCTGGCGTAGCTCGCGAGCAGGTCGAACTCGCCGTGGCGCGGCAGGGCGTCGATGAGCTCGTGCGCGAGGGCAGCGATGCGCGGACGCAGCGGCTCGACGCGCCGCGGCAGGAAGGCCGTGTTGACGAAGGAGCGCAGGCGCGTGTGGCGTGGCGGCTCGAGCTCGAGCAGCGAATGACGCTCGAAGTCGTGGAAAGGCGCGAGCGCGGGCGAGGGCTCCGGCCAGCCGAGCTCCGCGCGCGTGGCGACGTGCAGGACCTCGCGTCCGAAGCGTCGGTCGCGCAGCAGGGCGTTGACGTGCTCGTGGTGCGCCGTGACCAGCAGCCCGAGCTCGTCCCAGAACACCAGCGGACCGCCGCGGCGCAGCTCGTCGTAGGCGGGGTAGGGGTTCGAGAAGAACGCGGGGTCGCGCGGATCGATGTGCACGCGCTGAGGGATAGCGGGGAGCGCGGCGGCGCTCAACGTCCGAGTCCGCACTCGTCGGGAACACCGTCCTCGTCGAGGTCGGACGACGTGCCGTTGGCGATGTCGAGCGCGTCCTCGATGCCGTTCCCGTTGCAGTCGCGGCCCAGCGACGCCGCGTGCGAGCGGGTCGGCGCGCACTCGCGGGCGGCGAGCGAGAGCGTGACGATGGCGCAGGCGATCCACAGCGGCAGCCGGCGAGTGCGAGGTGCGAGCATGGCGAGCTCCTTGGCTCACAAGTGCGCGCGCTCGGCGCGGCTGGACAGCAATCCCCGCTTTTTTCGCGCGGACTCAGCGGAACGGAAGCGGAGCGGCGAAGCGACGCTCGCGCTCCTCTTCCCAGCGGTGCAGCTCGCGCGGCGCGCGAGCGCGCGCGGCGGACGTCGGATCCACGGGCCAGATGTGCGCCGAGCCATCGGCGCAGCCCGAGATCACGCGCGGCTCGCCCTCGTCGCGGCTGAACGCCGAGCAGGTGACCGCGGCGGGGAAGTCCGCGCGGCGCGCGATGGGCTCGCCGGTCTTCGACTCGCGCACGTACACGCTGCGATCCTGCGAGCAGGTGAGCGCGAGGTCCGCGAACGGATGAAAGTCGCCGCCGGTCACGGGCGCGGTGTGCCTGACGCCATCGGCGACGGGCTTGTTGCTCGCGAAGTCGAGCGTGAGGACCGCGTGGCGCCCAGCGGCGCCGACCGCGAGCAGGAGCTCGCCGCTGCGGTCGAAATGCAGCTCGCGCGCGAGGAACAGCTCCCTCGCGGGGCGCAGCGGCTCGCTCGCCCCGAAAGAGAAGCAGCGCAGCCGCCTATCGGCACAGCCGAGAGCGACTTCGGCGCCGTCGGGTCGCGCCGCGAGCTCGATCGCTTCCGCGCCGTCGCGCGACGAGCTCCAAGCGCAGCGCACATGGGCCTCCGGAGCGGAGAGGTCGATCCAAGCCAGTTCCTGCCCCTCGAGTGCGAGCGCGCAGCGGCCGGCGCCGACCCAAGCGCAAGCACGCACGCCCGTGCCGAGCGTCTCGAAGCGCGCGTCATTCCACAGAAGCGCCGTGCCGTCTTCGCGACGCACGAGAAAGCGCGGTTCGCTGGCCGCAGGCTCGAACAGAAGCTCGCTCGCATCCACGCCCGCGTCCGCGAACACCTCGAACGTGCCGTTGGCAGCCAGCCAGCCCGCGCGTCCATCGCGCAGGATCGCGAGCGCACGTCCATTGGGCGCGAAACACGCTACCGCGGCCTCGGCGCCGAGGTCGCCGACGCGCGCGAGCTCCGCGCCGTAGGGATGCTCTCCGCGACCGTCGGCCCGCCTCGGCGTGTGCCACAGGCGTGCGCTGCCGTCGAGCGAGACCGTCAGCGCCTGCTGACCGGTCGGCGAGAGCTCGACGTGCTGGATCGCCCCCTCGTGCCCGTCGAGCGTGTAGATGTCCGGTCGATTCTCGCTCCACCACACGAGCGCGTAAGGCGCGAGGCCGTGCGTGACCACGCGCCGTCCGTCGTGCATCCAGCGTGAGCTGACGGGTAGCACGCGCTCGCTCAAGGTCCGCCGCGGAACGCCCTCGGAGGTCCACAGGGCGAGGCCTGGATCGCGCGTCGCCGCGAGGATCGAGCCATCCCAGTTCGAGATGTCGAGCGATTGCACGCGGTCGCCGAGCGCGGTTGGGAGCACGGTGGCGACGCGTGTCGCGAGCTGCCAGCGCAGCGTGCGCGCCGTTCCGCCGGGCTCGTCGGTGCCGACCACGAGAGCCTGTCCGTCGCGCGTGAAGCGCACGCAGGAAAGCGGCACATCGTGCTCCAGCGGCTCTCCGTGCGGCTCGCCCGAAGGCAAGCGCCACAGGCGCACGCTGCCGTCGAGCGAGGCGGTCGCGGCGAGCGAGCCATCGGGCGACACGTCGCTGTCGGCGATTGCATCCGCATGGCCTGCCAGGGTCGCGAGCAGCGTTCCATCGCGCGCGTCGAGCACCACCGCTTCGTTCGCGCGCAGTGCGCTCGCACGCGCGAGCTGGGCGCTGCTCACGAGCAGCCAGCGCCCTTGCGAATCACTGCGCACGCGATTGAAGCTCTCGGGCGCGAGCTCGAGCGACGCCAGAACCGCTCCGCTGTCGAGCTCCACGATCGCGCCGCGCCCGTTGTGCGCAAGTGCCACAGCAGCGCCTCGCTTAGGAATCACCTCGAGCGCCACCCAGCTCGCGCCAACACCATCGACGCGCGCTCGCTGGGAACCGTCGGCGAGAGAGTGCAGCGCAAGCGCGGGCTCGGCGGTCGCGAACAGCGCGCGATCCCGCTCGATATCGCAGCGCACGAACTCGAGCGGCGCAGGCGCAACCGCGAAGTCGAGCACGCGCTCGCGGCGCTCGACATCCCACACGCACGCGGAGCCATCGTCGAGTGCGCCCACGACGCGATGCCTGTCCGGCGCCCAATCGAGATCGGCGACGATCTGGTTCTTCGGCGTGGTCAGCACGAGATCGAGCCAGCACTGTTCCAGCGCGCCGAACAGTGCCGAGCGCGTCGCGTAGCCCGGCGAGCGATCGACAGCGCGCAGGCCGAGGGCGAGCGCGGCGGCAGGATCCTCGGCGAGCAGGTCCGTCGAGCGCATCGCAAGGTAGCGACCGAGCACGTTGTCGAGCGCCGCATCCTCGCGCTGGCGCGCCTCGAGCTCGCGCTGCAACGCGTCGCTGCGCTCGCGCTGGGCCTGTCCTTCGCGCTCGAGCGCCGCACGTTCGCGTTGTCCGAGATAGGCCGCGCCACCCATGGTGATCGCGACTGCGCCGAGCGCCACGGCGAGTGCCGGGTGCCGCTGGGCCCAGCGCCGCAGCTTGAGCAGTGCGCTCGCGGGCCGCGCACGAATCGGCTCGTATTCACGGATGCGCCGCAGGTCCTCGGCGAGCTCGAGCGCGCTTGCGTAGCGGCGCGCGACGTCCTTCTCGAGAGCGGTCTCGAGCACGACCGCGATGTCTTCCCCGTGCACGCCGAGGCGACCGCGCGGATTGGGCAGCGGCTCGGTGCGGATGGCGTGCAACAGCGCCGCGACAGACTCGCCGAGGAACGGGCGATGCAGCGTGAGAGCTTCGTAGAGACTTGCACCCAACGACCAGACATCGCCGCGGCGATCGACGCCTTGCGACGAACCTTCGACTTGCTCCGGCGACATGTACGCCGGAGTGCCAAAGACCTCGCCCGAGAGCGTGCGTTCGTGCAGCTGCGCGTGCTCATCGCGCGCCTGACCGAAGTCGAGCAGCACCGGCTCGCCCGCTCGCGTCACCATCACGTTCCCGGGCTTGATGTCGCGGTGCACGACTCCGGCTTCGTGCGCGGCGTGGAGGCCGCGCGCGGCGCGCTCGAAGAATGCGAGCACACGCCGCAGCTCGAACGGCGTGCGCGGAGGTAGCGGCAGCGGCTCGTCCGCGCACTGCTCGCCGGCGCGTGCACGCGCGATCGTGCTCGCGAGGGTCTCGCCATCGACGGCGCGCATCGCGATGTACGGCGGCTCGTGATCGACCTGCGCCTCGTACACCGGGCAGATCGACGGATGCTCGAGTCTCGACACGACCTCTGCTTCACGTTGGAAGCGGCGGCGGCGATCGGACGAGAGCAGCGCGAAGCTCGACGGCATGAACTTCAGCGCGACGTGCCGCGCGATGCGCGTGTCCTCCGCGAGCCACACCGCGCCCTGTCCGCCGCTGCCGAGCTCCCTCAGCAAGCGATAGGGGCCGATGCGACGCTCGTCGACGGGCGCATGCTCGGGCTCGGCAGTCGCCCCGCCGACGAGGCGCTGGTACTCGCGCGCCAGCGCGGCGTCGCGGCCGGGATAACGCCGCTGGTAGTGCTCGAGCGGCAGCTCGCGACCCTTCCCGCGGTCCCGGTGGAACTCGTCGACGAAGTCGAACAGGTCCGCGCCGTCGAAGTCCTGAGTGTCCGCCACGCCCGGATTCTAGTCGGCGCCGGCGCCGGGCGGCAGCGTGGTAGCATCGAGCCCGCGATGGCTTCCGAGCGCCGCAGCCCCGACGATCCCGAGCGCATGGACACGCGCGAGCTCGCGCGCCGGGCGCACTCCGGCGATTCGGCGCGTTTTGCCGAGCTCTACGAGCGCATCGCGCCCTCGCTGTACACGTGGGCCGAGCTGCGCATTCGGCCGGAGCTGCGCCAGTGGATCGACCCCGGCGACGTGGTGCAGGAAGTGTGGTGTCGCGCGTGGCGCGTGTTCGGCACGTTCGATCCGGCCACGGGCAGCTTTCGCTTCTGGGTCTTCCGCATCGCGAAGAACGTGCTGATGGAAGCCTTCCGCAAGCTCGACAATCCCGCCTTCAAGGCGCGCTCGCGCGACGGAGCCTCGAAGGCGCTCGAGCTGCTCGACGTGCCCGACAGCGCAACCGCCGTGAGTCGGCGCGTCTCCAAAGACGAGTCGCTCAAGCTCGTGGCGAAGTGGGTGCAGTCGCTCGAGGAAGAGGACCGCATGCTGCTGATCCACTACGGCATCGAGGGCCTGACGCAAGCGGAGGTCGCCGAGCGCCTGCAGCTGCCACGCGAGACGGTGGCGAAGCGCTGGCAGCGCCTGTGCGCGCGCATCGCCGAGCAGAGGCTCCCGCAGGAGCTGTTCGCCGCGCTCGAAGCGAGCTAGTTCGCGCGCTTCGAACTCGTTCGAGCCGCGCTTCGCACTGGACGGTGCGGGCCCCGGTTGAGGCCTCTCCCAAGAGAGACGCGGGGAGGTTCGTCATGTCGTTCGCTCGCGCGTCTTGCTGCGTCGTATCGCTCCTGCTTTCCACTTCCGCTTCGGCGGCGAGCACGTGGTGGGTGGATATCTCCGCCGCGCCCGGCGGCAGCGGCACGCAGTCGGCGCCGCTGCGCTCGATCCAAGCGGCGATCGATCGCTCCCACGACGGCGACACGATCTTGGTTGCACCCGGTACGTACTACGAGCGACTCGACTACGTCCTGCGCTCCATTCGCGTGGCGAGCCTCGGTGGCGCGGCGGTCACCACGATTCGAGGCAATCGCGATGGATCCGTGGTGCGACTCAAGGGCGGCTATCCGGTGCTCGAGGGCTTCACGGTCGAGAACGGCTCGGGCAATGTCGTGCCCGGAACGTGGAGGACGCGCGGCGGCGGCGTGCTGTTCGACGACACCGTTCACGGTGTGGTGCGCGGGTGCATCGTGCGCGGAAACTATGCGAACCAAGGCGATGGGATCGGGGCGCTGTTCGCGCAGGGGCTCGTGTACGACACGGTGATCGAGCACAACGGCGGACCGAGCTCGCCGGGTTACTGTCAATCCGGCGACGTCGGCGGTGGGGTGTATGGCGGCGGCACGCTATGGCTCTCCGAATGCACGCTGCGATCCAATGAGGCCTCGATCGAAGGCGGTGGCGCGTACTGGGCCAAGCTCGATCGTTGCTTCGTCGAGGACAACCGCTCTGCGGAGGGAGCGGGCGTGGCGCGCTGCGAGGTCTATGACTCGTGGATCCAGTTCAATCGCGGTTCCTCGTGCGACGGCAGCATGTCGTGGGGCGGCGGTGCGTACCGCAGCACGCTCCTGCGCTGCAACGTCCTCGCCAACTCGGTGGGCGAGGCCGGAGGCGGCGCCGCCTTCTGCACCCTGCGCGGCTCGCTGGTGCGCGGGAACACGGTGCTCTACCCGGACTTCTGGATCGATCTCGGTCTCGGTGGCGGCACGTTCCAATGCGAGCTCGAGGATTGCGTCGTCGACTTCAACTCGATCGTCGAGAATCCGCAGGCTCCCTACCAGCTGCTGGGGCGCGGCGGTGGCGCAGCCGGCGGCAGCGCGCTGCGCACGGTCTTTCGAGCCAACTCAGCGGCGCAGCTCGCAGGCGTCTGGCAGGCGTCGCTCGATCGCTGCGTGATCTACGGTCATGACGGTGTGGGGCTCGAGCCCGGGGGCTACGTCGTCAACTCGATTCTGCGCGCCAACAGCGGCGGATCGCTCGGCAACGCAGGCACGATCGAGTACTCGAACATCGAGGGTGGTGCGCCGGGCGTGGGCAACATCGACGCGGACCCGCTGTTTTGGGCTCCAGACTTCGGCGTCTTTCATCTGTTGCCCGGCTCGCCGTGCATCGACACCGGACACCCCGGCATGTCGGATCCGGATGGCACGCGCGTCGACATGGGCGCCTTTCCCTACGAGCCGAACGTGCCCCCGCCTCCGATCGTGACGTGTCCCACGACTCCATCCACGGAAGGCTGCGTGCCGGAGCTGACTCTGAACGGCAGCTCTCTTTCTGGCGGAGCACTACTGCGAGCCGAGCGCATTCCTGCGCAGCGCATGGCACTCGCGGTGCTCGGAACGAGCGCTGCCGCGATTCCACTGGGCAGCGGAACCTGCTGCGTGGCTTCGCCCCGACGGCGCACGCTTGCGGCCCACTCCGGTGGCTCGCAGGGTGCATGCGATGGCGCGTGGGCGCTCGACCTCGGTTCGTGGAGCCAAGGCGTCGCGGGTGCAACGGTCTCTGCAGGCGCGACGCTGCATGCCCAGCTCTGGTACCGCGATCCGAGCGCGCCGGGAGGCTCCGCTTGGTCGAACGCGCTGCAGTTCTCCCTCGCTCCGTGAGCGTCGACGTCAGCGCTTCTCTTCGAGCGGAGCGAGCAGGGCGGCCGGCGGCGGCGTACCTGTGAGGCTCTCCAAGAACGCGACGAGATCCGCCGCCTCGCTCGCCGAGAGCTTGAGCGGCTGGAGCACCTGCTCTTGGTGGTGTCCGATCTGCGTCGCGCCTTCGAGCGTCGAGTAGAAGTGCACGACGTCCGCGAGCGACTTCATCTGCCCCTCGTGCATGTAGGGCGCGGTGAGCGCCACGTTGCGCAGCGAGGGCGTGCGGTACTCGCCAAAGTTCTGCGGCGTGCGTTCGAGAACCTCGAGCTCGAGAGCCGCGTCGCCCTCGCGCGCATCGCTGAACTCGCCCTGCGCGTTGAACGGGTCTTCGCGCACGAGGTCGATGCCCGCGTAGCGCGCCGGGTCCTCGGGCTTGCCGCCCGCGAGCGGCGGAATGCCGATGTTGTGGAACTCGCCATCGGTGAAGGCGGGCCCGGAGTGGCAGGAGCGGCAGTTTCCGCGACCCGCAAACAACTTCCAGCCGCGCTGCGCACTCTCGGAGAGCGCCGTCGCATCTCCGGCGACGAAGCGATCGAACGGTGCGTCGTCGCGCACGAGCCGTCGCTCGTAGGCTTCGAGCGCCTTGCCGAAGTTCGCGGCCACGCGGCTCGCGGCGCGCTGCTCGTCCGCGCTCATGCGCTTCCATGCGGCGGCTCGCTCCGAGGCATCGTCGCCCGGTGCCGCGCGCTCCGGCCAGCTCGCGACGTCGGGCAGTGCGCCGAAGAGCTGCTCGTACTCGGCGCGCAACGTCGCGTCGCCGCGCAAGGCGCGCGCGAGCGACACGCGATCGAAGCCCATTTCCTTGGGATTTTCGAGCGGTTGAACCGCCTGCGCCCAGAGCGAGTCCGCGCGACCGTCCCAGAAGAACCAGCGCTGCTGCGCCACGTTCCACAGGCTCGGGCTGTGGCGTGCGGTGCGAGCGAGGCCCATCGAGAGCGACTTGCCATCGGCGAAGCCCAGATCGGGAGCGTGGCAACTGGCGCAGGAGACGGAGCCGTTCGCGGAGAAGCGCGGATCGAAGAACAGACGCTGGCCGAGCCGCGCTGCGTCAGCGCTATCGGCGACGCGATTCGTGGGACTCGGTCGTGGACCGGGCAGCGGCGTGTGCGCACGCGCCTTGGCCCACTCGCGCTCGCTCCACGACGCGTCCTGCACGGACGGCACCTGCGCGAGCAGCAGCACGAACAGGGCCAGCTTCATTCGTCGGAGAGCTCCACCCGAAACTGAGCGCGCTCGGTCCACGCGCCGCGCGTCACATCGAGATACAGCTCCCAGCGCCCCGTCATGTGGAAGTACATCCCCTCGACAGCGAAGCGTCCGTCCGCGAGGCGGCTCACGCGCGGCACACGGTTCATGCCGTGTCCATGCTCTGGCATGGCCGCGTCGACGGCCAGCGTGATGTCCGTGGCGGCTTGTCGCGTGTGTGCGTCCGCGACGCGCACCTCGAAGCGGAAGCTCTCGTTGTCCGGCATGGCAGCGAGCGGAGGATCGAGCTCGAGCAAGTACGTGCCCGCGCCGCTGCGGAGCGCAGCGTCGGTCACGAAGTCCGGCGTCCGAGGAGCCTCGCTCGCGCGGGACTCCTGCGGTGAAGGCGGCACGTCGCGAACATCCGGCGCCGCGCAGGTTGCGAGGAGCATCGACAGGCTGAGGATTTGCACGCGCATCACTTGCTCCGCAGCGCCTCGCGCACGAACGCGCGCGCGCCGAACGAGGCGACGAACTCGCCATTCAGCGAGAGAACCTGCACGCGGTGATTGCCCCAGTCGACGACCCACGCACGGCCTTGCTCGTCGACGTCGATGCCGCGCGGCTTGTGGAGCTCGCGCGCTCCCGTCCCGCGCGCTCCGAAGGACCCGCGCCACGTGCCGTTCGAATCGAAGCGCGAGACTCGGTGCAGCGCCTCGTCGACTACGAGGAGCGAACCATCGGGCGCCACCGCAAGCCCGCTGGGGGAGAGCAGCTCGCCTTTGCCGCGACCGCGCTTGCCAAAGGGGGTCCGAAGCTCGGCTTCGGCAGCATCGAGCGCGACGGATGCAACGCGACACTCCTGCGCATCGACGATCCAAGCGCAGCGCTCCTTCTCGCTCCACGCGACGTCGACAGGACGCGGCCCGAGCTGCGCGCGCACGCGCCGCACGCTGGAGAGATCCTCCGTCACCGTGAACAGTGCACGCGAAAGAGTGTCGAGCACGAGCAGGGAACCGTGAGGCCCGAGCTCGAGCGCGCTCGGTCGGATCGCCTCGTCGCCTCCATCCAACCCGAGCGCGTGCAGCTTCGCGAGATCGAGCGAGCGCAGCATGCGCGCCTTGAAGAAGTCGAACTCGAGTGGCTTCGCCTCGTCGTGCTCGAAGCTCCACACAGACAGCGTGCCCGCATCGGCATCCGCGAGCCACAGCCGACGTCGCTCCCAGTCCAGCTCGATGTCGGTCGGCGCGAGCATCTGGCCCGCGCGGCGTCCCCACGAGCTCGATCGTGCGACCAGCACCGGTTCCCACGGTTCGAGCGTGTTCTTCACGTCGTACAGCACAAAGCTCGGTGCCGTCGGCTCGCACAGCGCCGCGAGATCGCCCGCCACGGAGACATGCCCGCCGAAGTGCGCCGAGACGACGCGCTCGAAGCGCTGCGGCTGCGGAACTTCCTCGCCCGGCTCCGTACGACGGAAGAGCTGCACGCGGTCTTCGAAGGGCTCCGACAGCGCCACGACATCGCCGTGCAGGGCGAGCTTGCTCGGATAGTGCAGCTTGCCGTCGCCTTCGCGCGGCAGCAGCGCATGCAGGCCCCACTCATGGATGCGCAGGCCTTCGGAATCGAACACCTGCACGCGATGGTTGTCGGTGTCGACGACGTAGAGCTCGCCCTCGTGCCAGGCGAGCCCCGCGGGTTCCGCGAAGAAGCCCGGGTGCGGCCCGAAGTCCCCCCAAGCCTTGAGGAACTTCAAGTCGCGATCGAGCTTCACGACGCGATGGTTGCCGCTGTCGCTCACGTAGATGCAGCCCGCCTCGTCGACGGCTACATCGCTCGGGCGCAGGAACTCTCCCGCGCCGCTGCCGCGCGTTCCATTCGCGAGCGCGCTGCCGTCGATCAGCGAGAAGCGCTGCACGCGGTCGTTGCCAGTGTCCGCGACGTAAAGGTATTCGCCGTCGATCGCGATTCCGGCCGGCTCGCGCAGCATGCCTGCCGCGCGACCCCACGCGCCGAAGCGCCGCAGCTCCTCGCCGCGCAGCGAGAGCTCGACCACCGCATCGGACCCCGACACGAAGATGCGCTCGCCGCGAACCTCGACATCCGTCAGGCGAGCGAGCTCGCGCAGCGCAATGACGTTCGTGCGGCCGATTGCATGCAGGACCAGCGTGCTGCGCTCGGGATCGCAGGTCCACAGGCCGCCCTGTGGGTCGAAGGCGACGCCCGTCACGGATGCAGTGTCAGCGATGGTGCCCGATGGCATGCCTACGCGCGACACGAACGGCGCATCTTCGACCTCCTGCGGCATCGCGGCGAGCGCGATCAGGACCAGCGCGAGCATGCCCCTGATTGTGCGTGTTCAGCGCGCGATGCGGTAGACCTCGAGCGTCGGCCCGAAGGCCGTGGCCGAGCCGAGGCGCGCGAACAGGTGCGGCACATCTTGGTAGTCGAGGGAGGGTTCCATGGAGCGCTCCGTAGGTTCACCCGAGAAGCTGGCCACAAGCGAGCCGTTGCGCGTGGCCCAGTCGCGCAGCTCCAGCATCAGCGGGTTGACGCGCATGTACTTCGAAACGTCCACGACGACCCAGAGCGGCCGCTCCTCGTCGAGGAACTTCGCGAGCCGCGCCTTCGACTTCTCCGGGTCTGCGCCCGCGAAGAGTCGACCCGGCATCGCGAGCAGGTCGCGTGCCTGCGGCAGCGGCCCGTGTTCGAGCTGGTAGCGCATCCAGCGACGTTGGCGTGACGAGTGGTCGTCCTTCACGCGCTCGAGGGCGTGAGCGTCTCCCGCCAGCGGCAAGTTGAAGCGGCCGGACACGAGCGTGCGTCCTTCGCTCGCGTTCTCCACCAGCCAGTCCGCGCACTGCTCGAAAGTATCGCGCGCGTCGCGCACACTCGCGTAGCGCACGGCTCCGAAGGTCGGCACGGCCAGCGCGACGGCTACGCCGAGAAGTCGCACGTTCGACGGCAGAAGTCCGACGAGCCCCACGACCGCGAGCGCCGCGAGCGTCGTGAGAAACGGCACGAGCGGCAGCAGCATGCGATCGACCGTCTCCTTGTAGACGCCGAGCGCGAGTGCGTAGGGAAGAGCGTACGCGAGCACGACCAGCACGTTGCGGCGACGCTCCTGCGACGCTGCACTCCACAGACCGCGTGCATGGACCGCGAGCATCAGCGCACCGAGCGCAGCGAGCACCGTCAGGCCCGGGTCGTAGTCGAACAAGAGTCGCGCGCTCTTCGCGAAGCCACTGAAGTCGAGATCGCGCCAGTAGAGCGTGTGCCCTCCTTCGGAAACCGACGCGCCCTCGTCGAGCTTGCCATCGACGCGCGGATACAGGGCAAACCACGCCAAGACGCTCGCGATGAGCGGCGCGAGCAGTGCCCACCGCGGTGCGCGCTCGTTCTCGGGGCTGCGCAGCAGATGCGCGACGACGATCGGCACGAGCGCGAACCACCCGCTGTGCAGCATGCCGAGCGCGAGCAGCGCGAGAGCCGCGGCGACGAGGTAGCGCACCCAGTCAGGCCGCGCTCGCAGCTGCAGGGCCGAGAGCACGGCGAGCAGCGCGAAGCTCGCGTGCGGCGCGTGGTGGCGCGCCTGCTGGCTGAACTCGAGGTGCAGCAGCGACGTCGCGACGAGCAGCGAGGCCACCAGTGCGCCGAGCGTCGTCGTGAAACGTCGCGCGAGGAACCATGTTCCCGGAATGAGCAACAGCGAAAGCCATGCGACCAACGTGCGACCGCGCAGTGCGTCGGCGCCTGCGACGGCGAGGTGCTCCTCGAGCGTCGCGTCTGCACTCGCCTGCGCCTCCGGCAAGAGCGCGAGCCCGCTCGCCAGCGTCAGCGGATAGGCATAGAAGCCCTTTTCCGACTGCTTCATGTCCGGTGCGCGACCCGCGCGCAGGATTTCGGCCTGCAGCACGAGGTACGAGTCGGGCTCCGGCGCGTGGGGCAGCTCGCGATCGAGGCCGCGCAGCCGCAGTACGGCCGCGAGAGCGACGACGAGGACCAGCAGGACGAGCGGCTTCTTCTCCAGCACGGTAGGGGAGACCCTACACGACGGACGCGCCCCGCGCGACGCGCCGCACGTGCAGGTTTCGCTTGAGGAACGGAGCGTTGGCGCGAAGATGCGCAGCGATGCCCCCGCCGAGCGCGCTCCCGATCGACGCCGTGCTGCCCGAGCTCGTGGCCGCGCTGCGCCGCTCGCCGAACGTCGTGCTGCGCGCTCCGACCGGCGCCGGCAAGACCACGCGCGTCCCGGGTGCGATCCTCGACGCAGGCCTCGCGGGCGGAAAGCAGATCGTGATGCTCGAGCCGCGTCGCCTCGCCGCGCGCGCCGCCGCGCGCCGCATCGCGTTCGAACGCGGGGTCGAGCTCGGTGGCGAAGTCGGCTGGAACGTGCGCTTCGATCGCCGCGCCTCGCGCGCGACGCGCATCCTCGTCGTCACCGAGGGCATTCTCGTGCGACGCCTGCAGGAGGATCCGTTTCTCGAGGACGTCGGCTGCGTGATCTTCGACGAAATCCACGAGCGCAGCCTCGACACGGACCTGTCGCTCGCGATGACGCGCAAGCTGCAGCGCGATGCACGCCCTGACCTGCGCCTCGTGGCGATGTCCGCGACTCTCGTTCCCGACGGCCTCGTGCGTTTCCTTGGCGACGCTCCGCTCGTGGAGAGCGAGGGACGGCTGTTTCCCGTCGAGGTGCGCTACCTCGGGTACGAAGAGCGCGTCCCGCTCCAGCGTCAGATGGCCGCGGGCGTCGCGCGCGCACTCGACTCGACGAACGGCGACGTGCTCGCGTTTTTTCCCGGCGTCGGGGAAATTCGTCGCACCAAGGAGGAGCTGCGCGACATCGCGAGCCGCCGCGGAGTGGAGCTTCACGAGCTCTACGGCGATCTTCCGCCCGAGCAGCAGGATGCGGTGCTGCAGCGCCGAGCCTCGCGCAAGGTCGTGCTTGCGACGAACGTTGCGCAGACCTCGGTGACGATCGACGGCGTTACGGCGGTCGTCGACAGCGGACTCGCGCGCGTCCTGCGCTCCGATCCCTCGGTCGGTCTCGATCGACTCGTGCTCGAGCGCATCTCGCGCGCGTCCGCGGACCAGCGCGCCGGTCGCGCCGGTCGCACGGCTCCGGGCGTGTGCCTGCGGCTGTGGAGCGAAGGCGAGCAGCGCTCGCTCGCGGCCGAGGACGATCCCGAGATCCGGCGGGTCGACCTCGCGGGAGCGACGCTGGAGCTGCTCGCTTGGGGCGAGCGCGACCTCGCGCGTTTCGGCTGGTTCGAGCCACCTGCGAGCGCAGCCCTGGAGCGCGCACTGTCACTCCTGCGCCGCCTCGGCGCGCTCGGGGACAGCGGTCTCACGAACCTTGGACAGCGCATGTCCGAGATTCCGGTGCACCCTCGCCTCGCACGCCTGATGCTCGAAGCGGAGCGGCTCGGCTGCACATCGCGCGCGGCGCTCGCGGCGGCGCTGCTCTCCGAGCGCGACCCGTTCCTGCGCGGCTATGGTCGTCGCAGCGCGCGTCACGTCGGCGATTCGGACCTGCTCGATCGCGTGCAGGCCCTCGAATCCTTCGAGGATTCCGGCTCGCACTCGACGGACATGGGCGAGCTCGACCGCGGCGGCGCGCACTTCGTGCTGCGTGCACGCGACCAGATCGCGCGCCTCGTCGACACGCAGGACCGCGAAGGCAGCGCGAAGTCGCTGGCCCGCGCTCTGCTCGCGGCGTTTCCCGATCGCCTCGCGCGTCGTCGCGAGCCGAAGAGCCGCCGCGGAGTGATGGCGGGTGGGCGCGGGGTGACGCTGTCCGAGGAGAGCTCGGTGGCCGACGCGCCGCTCTTCCTGTGCCTCGATCTCGACGCGGGCGCCCGCGGCGAGCGCGCGGAGGCGCTCGTGCGCATCGCCTCGTCCGTCGATCCGCAGTGGCTCGATCCTGCTCGCGTGCGCACGGCAACGGAAGGCGTGTTCGACGAGGAGCGCGAGCGCGTCGTCGCGATGAAGCGCACCGTGTTCGACGATCTCGTGCTCGAAGAAGCGCTCGCGGGTGTGCCCGATCCCGTGGAGACGTCGCGCGCGCTCGCGCAGGCTGCTGCGGAGCGCCTCGAGCGCGTGCTGCCTCCCGACGACGACGAGCTGTGGAGTTTCCTGCGCCGCGTGCAGTGTCTGCGCGTGTGGATGCCGGAGCTCGCGTTGCCCGATCTTTCGCGCGCTGCACTGAAGGACGTGCTGCCCGACCTGTGCGAAGGTCGGCGCTCGTTCGACGAGCTGCGCCGCGCCCCATGGCTCGACTTCGTGCGCGCTCGCTTCGACCATCGCACGCTCCAGACGATCGACCGCGAGGCACCCGAGCGGCTCGAAGTGCCGAGCGGCAGCGAGATCCGGCTGGTCTACGAGCCGGGCAAGGCGCCGGTGCTCGCCGCGCGCATTCAAGAGCTCTTCGGACTCGCGGAGACTCCGAAGGTCGCCGCCGGACGTGTGGGCGTGCTCATGCACCTGCTCGCGCCCAACCACCGGCCCCAGCAAATCACCGAAGATTTGCGCAGTTTCTGGAACAACACCTACCCGCTGGTTGCCGCGGAGCTGAAGCGCCGCTACCCGCGCCACTCATGGCCCGACGATCCGTGGAACGCGCCGGCCGAGCGCCGACCTAGGCGACGCAACAGCTGACGCGTTCTCGCGTTCGCATCACGGCGTGTAGGTCAGCTCGATCGCGTCCGTGAGGCGCGACTTCTTGCACGCAGGCGGATCGCGGAACCAGCCCTGCACGTGCACGGTGTCTCCGGCGCTGAACGGAATGCCGAGCGGTGCGGCGACGCTGCCCATGCGCGCGTTCCAGTCGACCTGCAGCGTTCCGTTGCAGGAGCCGATCGCGCCGCCGGTGCTCGCTTGCAGCAGGCGCGCGAGAGGTTGGCGCACGCACAGGTAGTTCGGGGAGCTGCCGCACCACGGTTGTCCGAGTCGTCCGCTGCGGCCATAGAACAGGACCCCCGCGCGTCCGCCATCGACGCCCGAGACGGAGATCACGCACGAGCCCGCATGGTCGACGTCGGGCTGTCCGCTCGCGGAGATCGTTCCGACGCAGCCGAACGTCGAGCTCGCTGTAACTTGCGGGCAATACGTCGTCGGTCCGTTCGCGCGGTCGAAGCACAACTCCCACGCCGCGAGGCTGCCGCCGTTTTGCTGAGGTTCCCAGTCGAGGATGGTGAGCGTGTAGGTCCCGCTCACCGCGGGCAGGCTCGCGAGCGCGCGGTTGCGAATTCCGGCCGCTCCGTCGGGCCAGCTGCCGAAGCTCTGCTGGTACGTGCCGGGCAGCTCGACGCCGAAGTTGATGCTGCCGAAGGTCCATCCGAGGTTGCCGCACTCGTCGTGACCCGAGCCGGGTTCGACGAACGTGTAGTCACCCGCGAAGCGGCTCGTGCCGCCGACGAGCGCCGAACCGTTGAAGGACTGGAACAGGTTGATGCGCTCGCCGGTTGGAACGCCGAGCACGATCTGGCACTGGGAAGTCACGTCGTGGTTGAGCCCGAGCAGGCGCACGCCGACGAGCCTCGACGCGCCCGCGGGAACGGACACGCTCGCGCTCGACACCAGCGCGCCGCCCGGCAAGCGCGTCGGCCACGAGCCCGCGCCACCCGGCCCCGGGAACGACTGGCCCGCGAGCACGCGCACGCGCTGGTACGGCGCGTGGCCCGGGATCGGCGGGCTCGGCGGTCCGAAGCACAGCTCCCAGCTCCCGAAGCTCCCGGACTCGGACTGCGGCGACCAGTCGTACATCGACACCATCCAGCCGCCGCTCTCGATCGGGATTTCCTCGAGCCGCACGTTGTGGATGCCGGCCGCGCCGTCGGGCCACAGTCCGAAGGACTGCGCCGCGAGTCCGAGGAACGGCCCGAGCCCGCAGCGCACGCGCGGTACTCCCAGCCCCGTGCCGCACGGGTCGTAGCGCAGGGCGTCCACGAACTCGAGCGAGCCCGTGAAGTCGTCGCGGCAGGCGCTCGTGCCGACGTCGTCGACGGGCTGGAAAATGTTGTAGGCCACGCCGGAGGGGCTGTGCAGGACGATCTGCACCTCGCCCAGCGCGCTGTGGAAGAGGTCGTACACGAGCACGCCCGAGAGGTGCGTCGCGCCGGGCGGGACGTCGACCCACTGAGCGCTCTGGCATGGCAACCCGGGCAGGACACTGGGCCAGTAGCCGGCCGAGCCGCTCGCGGTCGGGATCGTCCCGCCTGGGCCGGGTCCGACGCACTGCGCTCTCGCCACGGGGACGAGCATCCCGGCGAGGGACACGGAGAGGACGAGCGCAGCGGCGCGGACCGATCGGGCCATAGGGCCTCCTGGGGGCAGTGGGACGTGGGGCGTTGAGCCGCCATCGACCTGCGCGCACCACACCTAGAACCGGATCCGGAGTGCCCCGTCCGGTGTGTTTCAGATGTGAGACATACGGAAATTCCTTCGGAGCGCTTCGACGCGTGCTCAGGCTCTGCTGACTTCGAAAACGCCACTTGAGAGCGCTTCGAGTGCTCCCACGGCGTTTCGAAAGTGAATCCAACTAGGCGCGTAGGGGCCGGCGTCGAGCGTGGCAGTGTCGGCCGGGCGAGCGCTCTCCCCCGTGAGCTGCCGGAACGCGCAGCGGCTCGCGCGGCGGCGAGCCTAGAGTGCCGCGATGCTCCTCCTGTCGCTGGCCCTACTGCTTCCGCCCCAGTCCGAGGTCCGCGTGCACTCGGTGAGCGACCTCAGCCAGGAGTTCTCGTTCTACATGGACGGGCGCTTCCACACCCAATACCTGAAGGGTGTCGGGCGCGACGTGCGCAACTGGGGGTCGCTGCATCGGCTCGACCTCGCCAACACGAACCTGCTCGTGCTGGTCGAGGGCGATGCGCACGTGCCGTACACGCCGGCGTCGATCGAGCATGTCGAGCGCTTCGTGCGCGAGGGCGGCACCGTGCTGCTGATGGCGGATGGCGCGGACCCGATGCCGCCCGGGGCGCTCGTGGCCGAGCGTCTCGGCGCGAAGCTGACCACGCAGCAGGCAGCGAAGCCCGCGCGCGCGGCCGCGAGCGGCGCCTTCGAGGTCGAGTATCGCGGCGGTCGCACGCTCGCGCTCGGGAGTGACTGGACCGTGCTCGTCGAGGACGCGCAGGCGCGAGCGCTGCTCGCGAAGCGGCGCATCGACAAGGGCTGGGCGCTCGTGGGCTCGCGCGGCCTGTTCGGTCACCAGCCCGACGCGAAGGATTCGATCAACGCGAGCTGGGTGACGCCGCTGCTCGTCGAGCTCGCGAGCGCCAAGCCGATCGACGCGTCGCGCCCGCACCGTGGTCCCTTCGCCGAGCACGTGCGCGAGCTCGGACCGCTGCGACTCGAGTTCACCGACGGCACGCAGCCCTACGCCGAGTCGATCGCCGCCGAGTACGCGCTGGTGCGCCCGCACCTCGTCGCGCTCACCGGCGTCGAGCCGGCCGAGGGCATGATCAAGAGCCTGCTCGTGCTGCCCACGGGCGGCGGCGGCTTCTCGAGCGGCGAACGCATCGCCATCGCGGCCTGGTGGGGCGACTACCCGCAGCAGCGCTATCCGATGGTCGAGCTGATCTCGCACGAGGCCGGTCACTCGTGGGTCCTGCCCCAGCCGGAGCCCTTGTGGAACGAGCCCATCGCGACCTACCTCGGTATCTGCGTGGGGCGCCGACTCGAGATGCCGGAAGCCGAGAGCACGCTCCGCCGCCAGCTCACCGCCGGCCGCCGCCACGACCCCGACTTCACGCGCATCGACCCGCTCGCCGACGACGCGCCGCGCGACCTCGTGTGGGGCAAGTCCTACTTCGTATTCGAGGAGCTCGAGCGCCTGCACGGCCCCGGCGCTCTCGCCAAGTACTTCCGCACCAAGCGCGCGCTCGTCGCGAAGGAGCGCGCGAGCTACTCGATGGACGACTGCGTCGCCGTGTGGAGCCGCGCGGTCGAAGCCGATCTCTTCCCGTTCTTCCGCTCGCTCGCCTTCCCCGTCGACGCCGCGCGCACCGAGCTCGACGTGCGCTGAGCGCTCACCAGCGCAGGTAGCTGAACACGATCCGCTCGCCGTCCGCAACGACGAGCAGCTTCGTCACATCTCCGCGCGAGTTCACCTCGAGCGCGCGATACTCGCACCCGCGCGCGAGCAGCCCCTGCGCGAACGCATGGAACGCGCTCGCGCGATCCTCGCCGAACTCTGATCCCACGTTGCAGTAGTCGTCGTACGGCACCTCCTCGCCATGGCTCGCCGTCACACTCCCCGCCCTGCGCGTCTCCCCGCGATGCTTCGAGAGCGCCGCGCGCACCCACTCGAGCGCCTCGCCCTCGAGCGCCCTCGGCTCCGCCACCTCGCGCGTCTCCACCGCCACACAGCTCGCCACGATCGCCACCACGCACCCGATCCATCGATTCATGCCCCGTACCCAACGTTCCCCCTTCGTCCGCGCACGTTGAGCCCCGGCAAAAAAGACACAGCGGGCGGCCCCTAGTGGACCGCCCGCCGCGCTCTGGACGCTCACCGGCCCGCGCCGGTGGTTCCGCGATGTCGAAAGCTACGGGACGTAGGTCATGTCGATCGCGTTCGACAAGTTCGTCGACTTGGCCTTGCGGCGGGTCGCGGAAGGTAAGCCTGTCTCTTTCTGGTCGCTGCCTTGTTTCTCCGGCGACCAGAAAAAGCTCGGGGGACGCATAGGCGTCCCCCGAGAAGGCCTTCGCAGGCAGAGCCTGCTCGGGGGTCCCTCGCAAGGACGCCAAGGCGTCCTTGCGTCGACGCTTGCGGTTGCAAGCGTCGAAC
>Ga0169931_10004173_pt1 | contig 22585 bp, 15 predicted proteins | sample Kivu_15m_20L_FD_129675 | JGI IMG/M metagenome (GOLD analysis project Ga0169931, IMG submission 129675) | Freshwater microbial communities from Lake Kivu, Western Province, Rwanda to study Microbial Dark Matter (Phase II) - Kivu_15m_20L... | ecosystem: Environmental > Aquatic > Freshwater > Lake...
GGCGCGATACCCAACCCTGAATCTCGGGTTCCGAAGGAGAGCGCCCGAGGATGTTCTGATAGAGCGCCCTGATTTCAGTGGAGTCATTTTCCTTGCTTTCCAGGAAAGCCAAGGCAACATCAATACGGCTAGCTCCATTTTTTAGAGCTGCCACATGGGAGGCGATTCCTGCTTCATCTCCAGCCCGTCCCAACACTTGCTGGTAAAGGAAATTCACGTAGGTTTCATCATTGGTATCCGCACCAATATATTCCGGAGCGCTGAGGAAAGTGGCCAGGATTTGCTCGGAGGACGCACCGTTCCTTGCGGCAGCCACCAGTGAGTTCAACCCAGCGGAGTCTGGATCGCGATCGAGAAACACACGGTAATAACTGGAAATCAAAGACCTTTGGTGTTCTTCCGAGCTGAAAATGGCGCCTGCCACCGCCTTAAGAGGAGTACCGGATTCCAAATTTCGCACATGGGCCTGCAGACCTCCGGCCTCCGGGCTTCGGTTCAACCCGAAACGATACAAGTTGGTGACCTGGTCCTCAAAGATGGAACTGGCAGGGGCCAAGCGTTGCTCCAGTTGTTCCAGGACAACCCGGGAAAAAACGCGGGCAGCACGAGAACGATCCATGGTTTCCTGCCTCCAAAAAAAACGGCATCCGCATCAGGATGGGACACGGGCTAAAAAACGCCCCTCAAAAAGGACATTTAAATCTTATTAATAATTCAATGATTGTCAACACCGTCAATCATTAGTTGTCAGAAGGACCACATCAACGCAGCAAAAATACACTAATCTAACCAACTTAGATATCTAGATTTTCTTCCATAAACTTCTTGGAGCCATCAACTTAGGCATAAAATAGGTTAAATTAAACATGTGGGCCGTTTGGTGAATTCGAGAAATAAATTTTTGGCCTTCTAGTGAAAGAAAAAGGTGGCAACCGGATCTTCGTCCCGGTTCCCACCTCCTTTGAAAAACCATGCTTACAGCCGCGGCGCCGGCGGCTTGTTGGCCGGTAGGAAGTTGGGGGCCCCCTTCACCTTCACCTTGCGGCTGTAAACCTTGTCGCCGCAGGTGGCAAAGAGGGTGTCGAGATTGGCGCCGCCAAAGGTGAGGTTCGAGACCTTGCCATTGGGCGTGGGGATGATGCAGTTCACACGTCCCGCCTGGTCGCACACCTGCAGACCCATGCGGGTGGCCACATACAGCCGGCCATCGCGGTCCACGCGCATGCCGTCAGCACCCGAGTCATCGGCCGTGTCAGGCACATGCAGGTGGTAGTAGCGTTGCTTGTGGGCCAAGGTGCCATCGGGCTGCACCTGGTAGCTGTACACCCAGTGGCTGCGGCTGTCGGCCACATAGAGCAGGCTCTGGTCGGGCGACAGGCAGATGCCGTTGGAGAACTTCAGCCCGGTGTCCACCACTTTGTCTATGCCTTCCTTGTTGATGTAGTGGATCTTGCTCGGGTTACCCGGATCGGTCACATAGATACCGCCCCGCGCGTTCACCACCAGATCGTTGCCGCGGAAACCACCCACCACCTTGAGCGTGGATTTACCATCCTTGGCCCACGCCAGGATGCCGTTCTCCGCGCCGGAGGCGGCGTACAGCCGGCCGTCGGGGCCAAAATTCTGGCCGTCGCCCCGCTTGGAATCCTCCAGCCACACCTCGGGTTTGCCTTCCGCGTTCACCCGGTAAGTCTTGCCCTTACCCACATCGTTGAAGAACACCTCGCCTTGGGCGTTGGTGGCCGGGCCCTCGGTGAAGGCGTAGCCCTCGCCCACCAGCTTCCAGCCTTCGCCAGGGATCAAAATCTCCTGAAGCTGGCCGCTGCCCTTGCCGGCCTTCACCGGCTCGGGCCAGCCTTTCCACAGCCATTCCATGGCCTCGGGGAACAACTGGGTGGCGTGGTTGCCATTGTGGCCACCCTCGCCCCACGTGTGCTCCACCTCGTAGCCGGCGAACTTCAGCGAGCGCTCCAGCGACAGGTTCGCCATCCACCAGTCGCCGCCATAGATGTTCAGGTCGTTCGAGCCGTCCTCCAGATAGACGCGGATCGGCTTGGGCTCCACCTTGCGGACCAGCGTGGAGTAATTGTGCCCGCCCCGCAGCCCCACGTAGGTGCCGATGGCGCTGAACACGCGCGAGAAGGCATCAGGCCGCTCCCAGGCGGCGGTGAAGGCGCAGATGGCGCCGCTGGAGGCGCCGCCGATGCAGCGGTCGTTCCCCTTCTTCGACAGCGCGATGGCCCGGCCGTCGGCCGTCTTTTTGGTTTCCACATCGGGCAGCAGCTCATCCAGCAGGAAGCGGGCGTAGTCATCGCCCAGGCCATCGTATTCAAAGCTGCGGTTGAAGCGGTCCAGCGCTTCAGGGCCCTTCGCCTTCACCCGGCCGTGCATGATGAACACGCCGATGGTGACGGGCATCTTCTTCTCGGCGATGAGCCGATCAAACACTTCGGGCGCCCTGTACTGGATGCCATCCTGGTTCACATAGACGCAGGCGGGTGTCTTGCCGTCATACTGCGCCGGCACATACACCCAGTAATCACGGTAGGTTCCGGGGTAGACCTTGCTGTTCTCGAACGAGAACTTCAGAACCTCACCCTTGGGAGCCTGGGCCATCGCCAAACCGCCGAAGGCCAACAGGCCCAGCAGCACCAACATCGCTTTTTTCATCGAAACACCGGAGGGAGAAACGGTAGGGAAATCCGCCCCAACCCGGGCAGCTTGCGCCCCCGTTTGAAGCCTGACCACAGTCTCCCCGACTTCGGCCGGATTTGCCACCGGTTGCCCGAAGGTTTTTAATGCATCTGCCCGCCAGTCTGCCGTTTCTGGGAGCCTAACCATGTGTTTTGCCCTGCCCCACCTGCTGGCAGCCCTTTGCCTGGCCCCCGGCCAAGCCCAATCCCCCACCCCTAGGGACATCGCCCTCACCGCGGATTTCGATGGCAGCACCCAGCTTTATGTGATCCTGGAACCCCAGGGCCTGCAGCCCTCCGCCCCCATTTCCATCCTCATCGCGCTGCATGGCCATGGGTCGGACCGCTGGCAGTTCATTCGCGACCCGCGTGACGAATGCAAGGCGGCGCGTGACTGCGCCGCCAAACACCGCATGGTGTTCGTCTCACCCGATTACCGGGCCAGGACCTCGTGGATGGGTCCGGCTGCCGAGGCGGACATGGTGCAAATCCTGCTGGATTTGAGGAAACAATACAGCGTGCGGAAGATCCTCCTCAGCGGCGGTTCCATGGGAGGTACCGGCGCCCTCACCTTTGCCGCGCTGCATCCCGAACTGATCGATGGCGTCGTCTCCCTGAACGGCACCGCCAACCTGGTGGAGTACGACCAATTCCAGGAGGCTATCGCCGCCTCCTACGGCGGAAGCAAAACAGCCAAGCTGGAGGAGTACCGCAAGCGTTCGGCTGAGTTGAACGCCGGCCAACTCACCATGCCCATCGCCTGCACCACCGGCGACCGGGACAAACTGGTCCCACCCGACAGCGTGGCGCGCCTGGTGGCTCGCCTACAAAAAGAAAACCGCCCCGCGCACCTGATCCACAGGCCAGATGGCGGTCATGATACCAACTACGCCGATGCCACCGAGGCGTTCGAATGGGTTCTGGGGCGGTTAGCGCCGCAGAAACCCTGAAAGGTCACCAATACACATACTGCAGAAACTTCTCCCGATCGCCCCGGGGCAGCGCGTCCACATCGGGCACGGCGTAGCGGTTCTCCTCGGTGTCGATGATCATCTTGCCACGCTGGCCAAATTCCACCGCCTGGCCCTGTGTCCACCGGGTGACAAACCGCTGCCGGCCCACTTCGGTGTCCACATCGAAATCGAGATAACCCTGCGCCAGCTTCACGCTGTGCACGCGGTGGATGGTGCGGATCAGCGCGCGCCGGCCCAGGGCCACCCGGGCGATCTCGGCCCCGGCGTTTTCCCAACCGTTCAGGCTGCGGATCATGCCCAGCTCGATCTCATCGCCCGTCTCGTTCCAGCCCCGCACCGACAGGTACGCCTCGGGGTGCGAGGCGGGAAACGCCCGCACCAGGAACACCCCGGCCCCCACGCGCTCCCCGCCCTTCCACAGCTCGATGCGGTCGTGCTGGCCCAGCCGGAACGCATGGCTGGCCGGGCTCAGCCAGACGATGGCCGCCGGGTTTTTGGCCGGCGCGGGGGCTTCGCCTTCCAACGGCCCCTGGGCGGACGAATCCTTGTTTTCCGCCTCCACCAGCAGCGTGTCCACGGTGGGTTTCTTGGTGACCTGCGTCTGGATCTTCACCAGCCGGGCGTACAGGCCGTCCTTGTCCAGCAACTCGGCGTGGGTGCCCGATTCCACCAGGCGCCCCCGGTCGAACGCGAAGATCCGGTCGGCATTGCGCAGCGTGGACAGCCGGTGCGCGATAGCGATGGTGGTGCGCCCCTTCACCAGCACCGCCAGGGCCTCCTGGATGCTCTTCTCGGCCTCGGCGTCGATGGAACTGGTGGCCTCGTCCAGCACCAGGATGCGCGGATCGTACAGCAGCGTCCGGGCGATCGACAGCCGCTGCTTCTCCCCGCCAGACAAGCCGGCGCCAGACTCGCCCAGCAAGGTCTCGTAGGCCAACGGCTGCCGGCAGATGAAGTCGTGCGCGCCGGCGGCCTTGGCAGCCTCCAGTCCGCGCTCCAGTGTGGCATCCGGCCGACCATAGGCCAGGTTTTTCCAGATGGTGCCACGGAACAGGAACGAGTCCTGGAACACGATGCCCAGCCGCTCGCGCAGCTCGTGGCTGGACAGTTGGCGGATGTCGATGTCATCCACCGTGATGGCGCCTTCCTGGGCCTCGTAAAAACGGCCCAGCAGGTTCACCAGCGTGGTCTTGCCCGAACCGCTGCGTCCCACGATGCCGATCATCTCGCCCGGCGCCACCTCGAAAGACACATCCTTCAGCACCGGCTGGTTGCGGTCGTACCCGAAGGTGACATGGTCGAAACGGATCGCTCCCTTGGGGTCATGCCAGCCCACCGGCTCTTGCGGCTCCTGGATGGTCACCGGCGTGTCCAGCAACTCCAGCACCCGCTTGCTGCCCGACAGGAAGCTGGTCAGCCAGGTGGTGAAGTTGGAGAGCGCGCCCAAGGGCGCGTAGAACATGGCCAGGTAGGCGAGGAAGGCGATCAACTGACCCAGGGTCATCTGGTCGCCGATCACATCGCGGCCACCCACATACCACACAATCAGGCCGCCCAGGCCGAAGACCAGTTGCATGGTGGCGCCGTAGGTGGAGTTGGTCGCATCCACCCAGAGCCGCCAGCGGGTCAGGTTGCCGCTGGTCTCGTTGAAGCGGTCCTTCTCGCGTGACTCCTGCGCGAACGCCTTCACCACACGGATGCCCGACAGCATGCCTGAAAGCACCGTCATCTGCTTGCTGGAGGCGTCCCACAGCCGGTAGTGGCGCGGGTAGACATACCGCCAGAACACCGATGAGCCCAATAGCACGAGCGGCACCGGGATCAGCGTGAACAGCGCCAGCTTGGGGTTGATCCACACCAGCATGGCGCCCACGCCCACCAGTTGCACGATCTGCAGCAGAAAGCCGCCGGTGATCTGGTGCATCAGCCCCTGCATCACCTCGCTGTCGTGGGCCACCCGGCTGATCATCGAACCCACCTGGTGGCGGTCGTAATAGGCCACGGACAGGGTTTGCAGCTTCTCCACCATCTCCCGGCGCAGGGTGTCGGTCAGCCCGCTGCCGATCTTGGTAGCCAGCCTCCCCTTCAGCCAGCCCACGGCGGAAAGCATCACCCGCGAAAACGCCAGCGCCAGCACCACCACCAGCAGCGCGGTGCGGAAATCGGCGAAGGCCACGGCAGCGCCGGCTCCCTGGGCCTGGGCCTTTTCCGAAAGGATGTCATCCACCATGTACTGCTGCAGTTTGGGTGGCAGCAGTTCGGCCGCCACCCCCAGCAGGGTCAGCAGGGTCAATAGCAAGGCGCCACGGGTGTAGGGTTTCAGCAGGTGCGTCACCCGCTTCAGGATCTGCCCCTTCTGCATGCACCGGGGGCAGCTCTCCTCCTTGGTGGCCAGGCGCAGCGCGCAGCTTGCGCAGCGCGGCGGGTCGAGCGGCCCGTCCAGCACCTCCTCAAGAGGGGGCTTGTCGCCATCTTCTGCGATCTTTCCCTTACCTTCAGCCAATTCCCGCTGGCGCTCCATGGCGCGCGAAACTTTGTGGAACCGGGTGGCCAGCGCGTTGGAAAAGCGCAGCAGGTCCACCCAGTCCCCGTCTTCCTTCACCTGCAGCGTGCCACCACCCACACCGGCGCTGGTGCGTATCTGGCGAATGTCGTTCCAGGGCACCTGTCGGATGGAATCGGTGACCTCCCCCAGCACCAGCACGGCGTGCTCCGTCACCACCAGCCACTCGCGGGCCGGGTGACCGTTCAGGGAGACATCGGTGTCGATGGAGAGGAGGATTGGCCCGTGGTTGGCACCGGGGGTTTCCAGACGGGACCGCAACGCTTCCGGCAACTGCAGGCTGGGTATGACCAAGGCGACTCTCCGGCATCCACCCCGGCAATCCCTGCCGGCGGTTCCAACAAGACCAAGTCGGCCGACCCCTCATGCGGAGGTCGGCCGACTTGCATGCTACGCACTAACCAGACGATTGGTGCGGATGGCTGGTTTTATTTCAGCCATCAGGCGCGAAACACCAGCTCACGCGGCGGAATCCGGCCCACCCCGGTAAGGACGATCCGGTCGGCGTGCAGGTCGGCAAAGGCATAGGCGGTGGTTTTTTCCGTCTCCACCATCCCCTGCAAGGTGACATAGGGAACCCCGGCCTTCACGCCGAAATTGCCTTGGTGGTTGTGCCCGTTGATCCAGGCCACCACGTTCGGGTTCGCCCCGGCGAAGGCCATCATCTCCGCATCGTTCCACAGGTTATGGGTGTTGGCCGGGTACACCGGGTGGTGGGCGAACAACACCACTTTCATGCCCTTGCCAGCCGCCTCGGCGCATGTCGCCTTAAGCCAGGCCATTTGCGCCGGGCCGATGGCGCTGTTCCAGGGCTGGGCATGGGGCCGGCCCTGTTGCTCAAGCGCCGTCATTGCACGCACCGCCTCGAAGGTCCGGTCATCGCGCAACGCGTGCGCGTAGGTGCTCACATCGGTGGTGTCGAGAAACACCAGGCGGAAGCCTCCCTTGTCCTGGAAGGAATACCGCTTCTCCAGCCCCATTTGCCCGGGCACCTGCTCCTTCTGTTCGTCCAGCACATCAAAATCATGGTTGCCGAACAGGTGGCGGATGGGGTGCCGCAAGTCAGCCAGAGGTTTTTTGATGGCGTCGAAGCTTTCCCACTTGCGATCGATCAGGTCGCCCAGATGCACGCACAGGTCCAGATCCCGCTTGTTGAAATCTTCCACCGCGGCGCCCAGCTTGCCGATCGACTGGCGGTAGTACCGGGTGCCCAGTGGATCGATGTCGGCATATTGGGCGTCGGCCACCAGCCCAAGCCTTACCAGCGGCTTGGACTGCGCGTACACCAGCGTTGCGTGGGCGGCGGCGGCGGCCGAGGCAATGAAGGAGCGACGGTTCAACATGAGAAAACTCCAGCCGGTTTGTCTGGCTGGAGTTTAGCAGGTGATTCAGCAGGAGCGGACCGGATCTACGCCAGCACCTCGGTGATCAGCTTGTAGCCCTTGTCCACCAGTCGGATGGGACGACCGTTGCCCGATTGGTTCTGCTTATCGGGGTTGATGCCCATGATCTTGCAGACCGTGGCCATGAAATCGAGCACGGCGATCGGGCGTTCCTCCACCGTGCCGCCCTCCTTGTCGGTGCGGCCCACCACGCGTCCGCCGGGCACGCCACCGCCGGCCATCCACGAGGTCCAGGCGCGGGGGAAATGGTCGCGCCCGGGCTTGTCGCTGCGGGCGTTGATCTTGGGCGTGCGGCCGAAGTCGCCCATCCAGACCACCAGCGTGTCGTTCAGCATGCCCCGCTCGGCCAAATCCTCCAGCAGCGCGGCGGCGGGTTGGTCGATGGTGCCCGAGAGGTTCTTCACTCGGGCGAAATTGTTGTCGTGGGTGTCCCATCCGCCCAGGCTCACCTCCACGAAACGCACGCCGGTCTCCACCAGCCTGCGGGCCAGCAGGCAGCCCTGCGCGAAGCGGCTGTCGCCGTACTTCTTGCGGGTGGCCTCGCTCTCTTGGGTCAGGTCGAAGGCTTTCGCCTCCTTGCATTTCATCATCGTGATGGCGCGGTCGTAAGTGACCTGGTGGTCCTTGCCCGGGCCCACCGGGTAATCGCGTCGGAACGCCGATTCCATGTCGGCCAGCAGGCCGGCGCGGCGGTCGAAGGCGCCCGATCCCACAAAAGCCTTCAGGTTTTCAACACCCTTGGACGGATCACCCACCACCAGGGGCTGGTGACGCGCTCCAAGGAACGCGGCGCCGTAGGTCCGTCCCCCCACGCTCACATAACTGGGCAGCGGGAATTCCTCCCGGCCCAGCTCGCTGCTGACAATGGCCCCCAGCGAAGGGTAGGCGATACCCCCCTGCCCCTCGCGGTAGCCGGTGTGCAGCAGGTACTTGGCGCGGGGATGCGCCCCTTCCTGGGTGCTCATGCCGCGCAGCAAGGTGACACGGTGCATCTGCTTGGCCAGGTTGGGCAAATGCTCGCTGATCTGGATGCCGGTCGCGCTGGTGGCGATGGGCTTGTACTCGCCCTTGCCCTTGGCGTCGGGCTTCAGGTCGAAGGTGTCCATGTGGCTGGGGCCGCCGTCCATCCACAGCACGATGCAGGATTTCTTCGAGCTTTTCTGGGCGATGGCGTCCGGCTTCCTGGCTGAGTCGGCCTCGGCGCGGGCCAGAACCGGCAACCAGCCGCATAAGCTGGAGGCCGAAACGCCGGCAGCCGTAAGGCGGAACGCGTCCCTGCGGGACAATCCCTCACCCTCGGCGATGCGCATCAAAGGATTCATGGCACAATCTCCTGCGAAACTGCCGGTCGATACTCAGTAATTCGAAGCGAAGGCGGTGGAGTTCATCAGCGCCCACAGCACATCACCCAAGGCTTGGCGGGGGGTATCACTCTGACGCACCACCTTCAGGGCCTTCTCCCTTTCCTCATCGGTGGGGCGGCGGGAGAGCGTGGCCAGGTACAGCTTGTCCACCGCCTCAGAATTTCCAAGGCCTTGGGTGAGACGGAGTGCGGCACCCGGCGCGTTCATGCGGGGCGAATTCATCAGGCTCAATACCTGGGGGATCCCCGCCAGGTATTCGGTGGCGTCGGCATCCGAGTCCCCCTCGAACAGCGCCAGGAACTGCTGCCTGGGGCCGTTGCCGTTGGGGGCCTTCTTCTGGGCGGCGGCCCGCTTGGCTGCGGCGGCCGTGTCCGGGGTACCCAGAACCGTCACGATAGAATCAAATAGTTGCTCGGGGCTGAGCACCTTGATCGGCATGCGGGCATAAGCTTCCGAAAGGGCTTCCTGGTTGCCAGGCACCGGCTTGCTCGACCGCTGGTAGGTGTCGCTCAGCGCCATCGCCCGCAGCATCGCCCGCAGGTCGAATCCGTTGGCCTGAAACTGGGCGGTCAACTCGTCCAGCAGTTGGGGATGGCTGGCAGGGTTGGTGTCATTGATGTTGTCCACGGGGTGGACCAGGCCGCGGCCGAACATCAGCGCCCACAGGCGGTTCACCGTCGCCTTGGCCAGGTAGGGGTTGTCGGTGGCGCACAACCAATCGGCCAGCACGGGCCGCAGCGGTTCGGTTTCCTTCACCTTGGGCTTGGCACCGCCGAAAAACTTCGCGTCCACGAACTTGACGCTTTCGGGCAGGTTTTTCTTCCCCTTCACCACTTTGGGTGTCTCGCGCACCTCGGGCGAGGTGGTCTGCTTGTTACCCGGCGGCCGGGCTGCCACCTTCATGACAAAAGCGGCCATGCCCCAGTACTCGTCCTGCTTCCAGCCGGTGAACGGGTGGTTGTGGCACTGGGCGCACTGGATTTGCGAACCCAGAAACACCTTGCCGATGGTGTCTGTCATGCGGTCCACCGTCACCTGGGTAAGCCAGAAGGTGGTGGCGGGGTTCTTGTCCTGCGGCCCGGTGGCGGTGAGGACTTCGCGCACCAACTCGTTGTAGGGCCGGTTTTTCTCGAACTGCTCGGTGATCCAGTCGGTAAAAGGCTGCCGGTCCACGCGGCGCGCATCGGTATTTTTGGAGATCAGCAGCCCCTGCCAGATGTCGGCCAGGTGCCGGGCATGATCCTTGCCGGCCAGAAGGTTATCCACCAGCTTGGTTCGCTTGTCAGCATCCTTGGAATCGAGGAAGCTTTTTGCCTCGTCAGCGGTTGGGATCCGCCCGGCAAGATCCAGATAAACCCGGCGCAGGTATTCCGAATCCGTGGCCCGCGAGGAGGGAGGGATGTTGGAGTCAGCGAGGTTGTCGTGGATCAGTTTGTCGATGCGTGCCGAAAGTTCGGCGGATGACAGCGCCTTGGCCCGGGTGGTCGCGGGTTCGGCGGCCGATACAGGCCCGGCCCAAACCAGAAAGGCTAGCAGGCAGAATGAAGTTGCCAAGCGCATGGTAGGGCCTCCTGTTGGAACGGACTCAACCAACCGGTCTTCCTAATATTCTGTCATTCATTAAAACAGCATGCCACAACTACTCAGAGAAGAAAACCGCCCAAATGTTTCAATTCTGACCAAAAATGAACAAGTTTTCACAAAAAATCCCTCCAAGAACCTGAAAAGGAGCCTGGAGGGATGGATAGGGGGACCAGGGCAAGGTGTGCGGGCCTGCCTGCCCTGACTCAATCGTCGTTGGCAGCCTTGGCGGTCATCGCCTTGCCAGCTGCCTTCTGGCGGAGATATGCCTGGATAAACGCATCTATATCGCCATCGAGGACTTCGTTGACCTGGGGGGTTTGCTCGTCGGTGCGGTTGTCCTTCACCATGGTGTAGGGCTGCATGACATAGTTGCGGATCTGGTTGCCCCAGGACACCTCGCCCTTGTCGTCGTAAGCCTTTTCCACCTCGGCCCGGCGTTTCATCTCCTCGATCTTGTACAGGCGCGCCTTCAGCATCTTGTAGGCGTTGTCGTCATTCTTGTGCTGACTGCGCTCGGTGCGGCTTTCCGCGGCCACGCCGGTGGGCACATGGATGTACCGCACGCCCGACTCGGTCTTGTTCTGGTGCTGGCCGCCGGGACCACCCGACCGGAAGGTCTGACGGATCAGATCATCCGGCTTGATGTCGATGGAAATGGTGTCATCGATTTCGGGCGTGACATCGACCGCGGCGAAGCTGGTCTGTCGGCGGGCGTTGCTGTCGAACGGGCTGATCCGCACCAGGCGGTGCACCCCGGTTTCCGACTGCAGGTACCCGTAGGCGTTGTCCCCCTCGATCTTGATGGTGGCGCTGCGCAGGCCGGCCTCCTCGCTGCGGACCTCGTCCAGCAGTTCCACTTTGTAGCCGTTCCGTTCGGCCCAACGGGAATACATGCGCAACAGCATCTGCGCCCAGTCGCACGCCTCGGCACCGCCGGCCCCGGCTTGCACCCGCAGGAAGGCGTTGTAGCCATCGGCTTGGCCGCTCAGCATGCTGCGCAGTTCGAAGGCGTCGAGTTCCCGCTCCTTGGCGGCCAGCTCGCTCTCCAGCTCCGTCGCCATCGACGGATCCTCGGCGGCCATGTCGTTGAGAACCTCCAGGTCGCCCAGGCCTCTTTCCAGATCCTCGTAGATCTTCAGGGTGCCTGCGGCGGATTTGAAGGAGGCGATGCGTTTCTGGGCCTTCTCGGGATTGTCCCAGAAGTTCGGCGCGGCCTGTTCCTCATTCAGTTTTTCGCGTTCGACGCGTTTGCCGCGGATGTCAAAGAGAGTCCCGCAGGAAGCGCAGGCGGCTGATCAGGTCATCGACTCGGCGCCGGGTCTCGGCATTCATCGCAGGCATCCACAGACAGGGAGAAAACGAACCCAATCCAGCACGGGCCAAGCCAGAAAGAAAACCAGCCCCGGGTATTCCCGCGGCCGGTTTTGCATGGCCCGTCTCTTCCGTTAATCTACCAGTTCACCGCGGCGGTTACACCGCCAAAAAAGCCGGCCCGACAAAAGCGGACCGCCCGAAACAACCCCTCTCGCAGGAGTGCCCGAAATGCCCACCCAAACCTTGAAAGACCAGGGGGTGCTCATCACAGGCGGCGGCAGCGGCATCGGCCTGGCCACCGCGCGCCTGCTTTTGACCCAGGGGGCCCGGGTGGTCATCTCCGGCCGGGACCAGCAGAAACTGTGGGCGGCCCTGACCACCCTCGACCACGGCGGCCGGGCCTTCGCGGTGGCTGGTGACTCGTCCAACCCGGATGACGCGGCGCGCATCGAGTCCACCGCCACCAAGCATCTGGGCCAGATCGACCTACTGGTGGCCAACGCCGGGGCCAACATCAAGGACCGCACGCTCAAGGACCTGTCCCCCGAGCGCTGGAAGACCATGCTCGACAGCAACCTGAACGCCGCCTTCCACATGCTGCAAACGGTGCTACCCGGCATGCGACAACGCAAAAACGGCCTGGTGGTGGTGATCAACTCCATCGCCGGCAAGCGCGGCAACCCGCTGGGCGGTCCGGCCTATGTCGCCGCCAAGTTCGCGCTGCACGGCCTCATCACCGCCGCAGCCGTGGAGGAGAAGCCCCACGGAATCCGCTTCTGCTCCATCTACCCGGGCGAAGTGAACACCCCCATCCTGGAGGCCCGACCCAACCCCGTCACCGAGGACCACAAACTGGGCATCCTGCAACCGGAAGATGTCGCCCAGGCGGTTGCCTTCGTTGCCGGCTTGCCCGCACGCGCCAGCGTGCCCGAACTGGTCATCACTCCCACCAGCTACGCGTTCATTTGACGCGCGGTTCCGATTGGCTGATCTCCAGAACCACCCGGAACCCGAGGTAGTTCGTGCGGGAGGCAGGATCGTAGCCATAGCGGTCCGCGGCGCGGCAGTTCTTGCCGGCGTTGGCCCAGCTTCCGCCCCGGAGCACCCGACCGGTGCCTTTTTCGGCTCCCTTCGGATCGGTCACCATGTCCGCCTTGAGTGGGCCAAAACAGTCGGCGCACCACTCCCACACATTGCCGTGCATGTCATGTAGACCCCACGCGTTGGCAGGATAGCTCCCCACTGGCACGGTTTTTCCAAGGTTCGGCCCGGTTTGGTTGGTTCCGTAGGGTTTGGTGCCATCGTGGTTAGCCTGCGTGCCGTTCATGGAATCGCCGGAGTGGAATGGCGTGGTGGTTCCGCCACGGCAGGCGTATTCCCACTCGGCCTCCGTGGGCAGGCGGTAAGAACGGCCGGCTGCCCGCTCCTGGGGCAAGGCAGACAGCTTGCGGCAGAACGCGAGCGCGTCGTCATAACTCACCTTCTCCACCGGCAAGTGGTCTCCCTTGAAATGGGCCGGATCGCCCCCGGTCACTTGCGCGTACTGCTTTTGGGTCACCTCGTGGATACCCATCCAAAATCCATTGCCGATCCGCACCGTGTGGAGTGTCTCCGTCTCCAACCGGTCCTTTTCACCGGCAGGAGAGCCCATCTGGAAGGAGCCCGGGGCAACCGGGGCAAATTCCATCCCCACGGAATTTGTCTGCCTCACGGTGCCTGCCTTCTTCTGGCAAAGGCCCACCGTCGTGAAAAGCAATCCCGCCATGGCGGCCATTAGACCGCGCGCGAGGTAGCTGTTGACCATACTTTCCACCCTTTCGAAAAGGCTTTCCTTGGCGGCTCAGTTGGCCAGTCCCCTGCCCCGCAACCAATCCAGCGCGCGCGCCGACCAGTCCCTGGTTCCAGGGGCCATCGGCCGGGCATTCATGCCGAAACCGTGACCGCCCTTTTCGTAGATGTGCAACTCGGCCGGCACCTTGTTCTCCAGCAGGGCCAGGTACAGCAGCGTGCTCCCCTGCGCCAACGAGCCGGAGTCATCCCCCATCTGGGCGATGAAGGTTGGGGGAAATTTCACCGAAACAGGCAGGTCGGCCCGCAGCGCCTTTTTGGCGGGGTCGTATATTTTCCAGGCGTAGATCGCCAGCAAAAAATCGGGCCGGTGGGACACCGCCCGCTTGCCATCATCAACAGGTGCCAGGCACTCGTTGGCGCAGGCGACAGCCGCCACCTGCCCGCCGGCGCTGAAGCCCAGCACGCCGATCTTTTTGGAATCAATCCCCAGCTCGGATGCCCGGGCCCTCAGCACCTGCACCGCGCGCTGGCAATCCTGCGCCGGCCCCAGGTTCGGTTCGGTGTGCTTGTTGGTGGGGGTGCGGTGCACCAGCAGGTACGCCTGCATTCCCTGGGCGGCCAGCCATTTGCAGGTATCCGATCCCTCGTGCTCGTCGGCCAGCAGGCCGAACCCTCCGCCCGGCACCACCACCACCGCGGCGCCGGTCCGCTTCACTCCCTCAGCGGGCAGGTAAGGCACCAGCCTGGGGCTCGAGACATTGGTTCTTCTGGAAATGCCGTCCTTGCCCTTGGTGGCCACCTCGGCCGGATCTGCCGGCACCCTGGGTTCGGGCACTCCCTGCGGCCAAAGCGATATCTCCTCGGCCCTCGCCGCGCCCAGACAACAGGCCAGCACACCCAAAAGCAGCGTGCGCATCACCAAATCCCCCCGGTTAAACCAAAGATCGATCAGGCCAGAATCTCCCGCACCACGCGGGCGGGTTCCACCCCGGTGAGCCGGAAATCCAGTCCCTGGAAACGGTAGGTCATCGCCTCATGGTTGATCCCGAGCAAGTGCAGCACTGTCGCGTGCAGGTCACGCACAGGCACCGGGTCGCTCGCCACGTTGTAGCTGAAATCGTCGGTGGCGCCATGGGTATGGCCAGCCTTCACGCCACCCCCGGCCAGCCAGATTGTGAAGCAACGAGGATGATGGTCGCGCCCGGCCTCGGGGCTATCCCACTGGCCCTGCCCCGCCACGCCGCGGCCGAATTCACCGCCCCAGATCACCAGCGTGTCATCCAGCAGCCCGCGCCGCTTCAGGTCCAGCACCAGCGCCGCGCTCGCCTGGTCAGTGTCCCGGCAACGGGCCGTGCACCATGAGGGCAAACGGCTGTGGTGGTCCCAGTCGGGGTGGAACAACTGGATAAACCGAACCCCGCGCTCCGCCAGCCTTCTGGCCATGATGCAGTTGGCCGCATAGCTTCCAGGGCGGCGCGCATCCGGCCCGTAAAGCTCGAACACCTCCTCCGGCTCATCGCTGAAATCGGTCAGCTCAGGGATGCTCGCCTGCATGCGGTAGGCCATCTCATACTGGCGGATGCGGGTCGCTATCTCGGGGTCGTTGGTTTGCTCCAGCCGGGAGCGGTTCAGGCTGTTCAGGGTATCGAGCATGCCCCTGCGCAACTCGCGGGGCAGACCATCCGGATCGCGCAGATACAGCACGGGGTCTTTGGCGCTTCGCAGTTTCACCCCCTGGAACCGCGAGGGTAAAAACCCACTGCCCCAATAGTGGTCGTACAGCGGTTGGTCGCTGGGCCTCTGCATCCGCGAGAGCATCACCAGGTAATCGGGCAGGTTGCGGTTGTCGCTGCCCAAGCCGTAGCTCACCCATGCCCCCATGCTTGGCCGGCCCGGAATCTGGTTGCCGGTGAGAAACTGGGTCATCGCCGGGGCGTGGTTGATCTGGTCGGTCGTCATCGACTTGATGAAGCACAGCTCGTCGGAGATCGCGGCGATGCGCGGCAGCCAGTGGCCCACCGTGGCGCCCGATTTCCGCCCGAAATAAAAACCCGTGCGGGCGGGCATCACCAGTTGCTTCTGGCCCGATGTCATGGTGGTCAGCCGCTGCCCCATCCGCACCGATTCAGGCAGTTCCGTGCCGGCGAATTTCGCCAGACCCGGCTTGTGGTCGAACAACTCGATCTGCGATGGACCGCCGGACTGGGTGAGGAAGATCACCCGCTTTGCCTTGGCCTTGAAGGGCGCCGGTTCGGAGGCTCCCGCCGCCATTCCGCCCAGGGCGATGGCACCCAGCGGCAGACAGGCTCCCTGGCCGAGGAAATAACGCCGGGTGACATCCAGCGGCTCACTCACGGCTGATGGCCTCATCGAGGTTGAGCAGCAGACTGGCCACCACCAGGCGCGCCGCCACAACCGGGATCTTATCTTGCGCGACCGCGGCGGTCTCCTTTTCCAGACGGCCGGCCAACAGCTTGGCGGCTTCGGCACCATGGGTGCTGTAATAGGCCATCACCCGCGCCAGTTCCCCGTCCAGCAACTTCCGCTCGTCGGCCGTCCACGCCCTCCCCGGCACCAGGGTGCCCAGCTCATCCACCGTCGCCCGGTCATCCATCCCAGTCCGCACGGTGCGAATGGCCAGTGCCTGGGCGCATTCCAGCATGGTTTTGTCATTGAGCAGCGTCAGGGCCTGCAAGGGTGTGTTGGTTCGGGGTACCCGCACCTCGCACACCCGCCGCTGCGCCGTGTCGAACAGGAAGGCAGGGGCGATGCTGCGCCGCCAGAAGGCGTACATCGTGCGGCGATACTGCGCCGGCCCCTCGCTGGGCTCGTAGTGGAAGCGGCCCATGAAGTTCTCTTCCCAAAGCCCTTCGGGCTGGTGGGGGCGCACGGGCGGGCCACCCAGCTCCCGGTTCAACAGGCCGGCCCTCGCCAGCGCCGCGTCACGCAGCATCCAGCTCGGCAATCGGTACCGGCTCATCCGGCCCAGCAGGCGGTTGGCGGGGTCCCTGGTCAAAAGCTCCCCGGACACCACCGAGGATTGGGTGTAGGTATCGCTGGTGACCATCAGCCGCAGCAAGTGCCTGATGTCCCAGCCCGATTCCATGAATTCCACGGCCAGCCAGTCGAGCAGTTCGGGATGCGTCGGCCGTTCGCCCTGCAGGCCGAAATCTTCCGGCGTGCGCACCAACCCCTCGCCAAAGCACAACTGCCAGAGATGGTTCACCACCACCCGGGCGGTGAGCGGGTTTTCACGCGAGTTCAGCCAACGCGCCAGGCCCAGACGGTCGGTGGTCACGCCGGCCGGCCAGGCGGACACCGCCCGCGGAACACCGCGCTCCACGCGGGTACCCTTTTTGTCCCAGACCCCACGCTCCAGCAGGTGGGTTGGCCTTGGCTCGCGGCGCTCGGCCAGCACCATCACCTCCACCTGCTGCGCGGCTTTTTTCGCCTCGGCAAGTTGGCGGTTGGCTCGGTCGAGGCTGGCCCTGGCCGACTGGTACACCGGGTGATCCGAAAGATACTGCTCCCGCAACCGCTGCCGGGATTTATCATCCAGACGGCCGGGATCTCCACCCGCATTAGCCAATGCCTCCAGGGGCATCGGCTCCACACCCCGCAACGCCGGTCCGGTCTGGTCGGTGGCCCACAGGCGGAACAGGCCGATGTTCGCATCCCCCTCCGTGGACCGCTGGCGCAACTCCAGCACCACCTCTTCACCATCCGCCAAGGTCAAAGGTTCAGCCAGCGCGAAAACAGCCAGGTGCGGGCGGCGCTCCTTTTCGCCCTGGGTGGTCCAACCATTGCGCGGGTCATCATCCAGGGTGCCCTTGATGTCGCCGTACCCCCTGGCAATCTTCGGGTCGGCACTGAAGTCGGCGAAGGCGGCGGATATTTCCAGGTCCCTCGCCTGGCTGGCTCCCTGCCCGCGCACCTGCACCTTGAAATCGGTGAGGATGAATTCCCCGCTGGCACCCCGCGAGTAGGCCCTTTCCTTGCCAAAAGCGCCTGGGGCTATCTCCAGTCGAAAGCCGGTGATCCGGCCAACCTGCGGCCGCGCCGCCACCCGGTAGTCATCCTGGCGCGGGTTGGCCCCCACGCTTTCGATGGCGCCGTCCGCCCCCTGGCACAGCCTGCTGCCCTCCACCGTCTCCAGCCGGTTGGCCCGGAGCAGACGCCATGGCTCGAATCCGCCAGCCACGGCGCGCCCCTGGCGGACCAACCAATCCTCGAATCCCTTTTCGGCATCGGCCCGTCCCGCGCGCTCGGTCGCTTGACGCTCCGCCACCAGCAAGCCGGCTTCCTCCACCGCCCTGCCGGCGAACGGTGACGCGTAGGCCAGAAAAGGCCTGGCCCCCTTCCCCGCCTTGCCATCCTCATCGATGCTGTTGAAGAACGCCGAAAGCGAGTAGTACTCCGCCTGCGAGACCGGATCGTATTTGTGTGAATGGCATTGGCAGCAGCCCAGCGTCAGCCCCAACCAGACAGTGCCCACCGTGTTGGTGCGGTCGATCACATAATCGATGCGCGATTCCTCCGGATCCCGGCCTCCCTCGCCATTGGTCATGTGATTGCGGTGGAAACAGGTCGCCAGCTTCTGCTCGGGGGTGGATCCAGGCAAAAGATCACCCGCGAATTGTTCCAGGGTGAACTGGTCAAAGCGCATGTTGCGGTTGAAGGCCTGGATCACCCAATCGCGCCAGGGCCAGTTGGAACGGGTCTCGTCGGCCTGGTACCCGTCCGTGTCGGCATACCGGGCGGCGTCCAGCCACCACATGGCCATCCGCTCGCCATGGTGCGGCGATGCCAGCAGCCGATCCACTTGCCTTTCCCACCGACCGGGTCTGGTATCCCGAAAAAACGCCTCCCGCTCGGCTGGAGTGGGTGGCAACCCGGTCAGGTCCAGACTTGCCCGGGCCAGCAGGGTGGCGTCCGGTGCCCGGGGCGACAGACCCAGGCCGTTGGCCTTCAGATTGGCCAGGACAAATTGATCAATCGGGTTGGAACCCGGGGTTCCGGTGCCCCCGGGCGGGGCAACCTTCACCGGCTGCTCAAAGGCCCAGTGTTTTCCCCAAGGTGCTCCCTCGGCGATCCACGCCTCAAGTACTTGCTTTTTTCGCTCGTCCAGCGGTTTGCCATGTTTCGGTGGCGGCATCAGGCTGAAGGCCTCCGCGGATCGGATGCGCCGGACCAGTTCGCTGCCGGCCGGGTCGCCGGGAACCACGGCACCCGAGGCCGTGGCGGCACCACGGTCATCCAGCCGCAGGTCCCCCTTGCGGTGCTTCTCGTCCGGCCCGTGGCAACTGAAACAGTGCTCAGAAAGGATGGGAAGAATGTCTGTGCTGAACCGGGGTTTGCCAGCGGCTTGGGCGGCGGGCGCGCCAAAAGCCAATAACAGTAGGAGCCAACCCCGATTCAGGGTTGCCAAAGGCCCGGCAGGATACGGTTTCTGGATGGAAGCCATCCGTTCACGGTAATTGCCCAGCCCGCGGACCGCAATCAACCTCCTGAGGAATAAAAAGAGCCGGCCATCGGCCGGCTCGCGCGCGGGAAAGCCCGCATCGACTTTTCGGCGTGGTGTCTCAGCGCACCTCCTCCAATCCAAACCAGACTGTCGGCTTGGCCGTGCCATCCTTCTGGCGCAGCCACATGCGGCCCAGCCACAGACCATCGTTCACCTGGCGTACCTCGTCAAAGGCCACCTCGGCGAATTGGGTCCCCTTCTTCTGCATGCCCTGGTAGTCAAACACCAGGGCGGGGTTTCCATCAACCAGGCTGGCCCGGGTCTCGATGGCGGCGGGTACCACTTCCAGGCCCCCGGGCAGGCGGTTGAGCATCACCCCGGTGCCGTCAGCGCAGAAGTTCAACTGCTTGCCGTGCCATAGGGGCCACAGGCACACGCCAAACACCCGGCTGGTCAGCTTGCCGGGCTTGGTGAACACCCGTCCGCGGGTTTTGGCGCAGTGTGGCTCACCCGGCACCCACCCCTGTGCAAACAAGGATTCCAACTGGCAAGTGTCCATCCGGGCCAAATCCCTAAGGGACGCAGGGGCAGCCTGGCCGGGCACAGCGACAAGCAGGGCAATAAACAGCATGGAACACCCTCGCACCGGGACCAAATGCCGGCCCCACCGGTGCAATCCTTACCCGGGCTGCAATATTTGCCTGAAAAACTCAGGAATCATTCAAGTTTCCCGGGGCTCCCCTGTGAAACCTTGCCGGCGAGGAAAGAGAGACCGGCCCCCCACCGCCTACTCAGGGCAATTGGTGCTTGAAGCCGGCCAAGGCCCTGCTAATATTTGAAAGAACGGTCCATCCGCGCGGGATTGGTATACCGGCTGTGCCCAGCCTTCCCAAGGCTGTGAAACGGGTTCGACTCCCGTATCCCGCTCTTCCCACCTCCGCCGAATCTCTTCGTTCTTCTCAGATATACACCTCCTCTACCTGGCAGCTTCCACACTTATCTTCGACTTCCTTTTTGGGAACACCTGAAAAATCAATAGGAGCGGGGACAAAACCACCAACACCACGTACGTGGTGGTCTGGCTGGCACTTCCCGCCCCCAGGCCAAGCCACTGTTCCTTCATCCGCTGCGGATAATGGGCCTTCCGGAATCCCACCGCCTGGCTGACGGACTTGAGTTTCTGGATTGTTGCAAAGGGGAAAAGAGCCTGATCGGATGGACCGGGAGGCGAGTCATCCCCCACCCACATAATGACGGCAGGCACCAAGCCAAAAGGGATCGCCAACGCAAGCAGGTGGTAGCCCCAACCCTGTTGGTACCCGATCCACAATAAACCCAACAGCGTCATCAACGCGAAGACTTGCGTTACGGACCATTGCAGCGAAACTGTCTCCCGTACCACACAGTCCGATTCCAACAGCAACAACAGTCTCTGGGTGAAATCCCACTCCGGCTTGGACAACAAGGCAGGGATGTCTTCGGTATCGCCGTAAAAAATCCATTCCTGTTTCGCCACGAACCGGACAGCGCTGTCAGGGGAATCCCGGAACTCGGCCAATTGTTCCTGAAAACCATAGGACCGGACTTCCCCCGCGAGATACCGGCGAATAAGCGCAGCCAACCTATTGCGCTGTCCGCGATCCACTATGCTGTTCCTCCCGCACCCGGATTGGCTTGGTGGCAAACTCGGGGTGGAATCCATGGGTGACCCCCCAAAAGGATGCGCGGTAGTCAATGACCGGTGGGCCCAGGAGGCATTTTATCCCACCCGAAAAACCCTCTGCCAGCGCCACCTTCTCCAATTGACAAATTCTCCTCCCCCGCTTGCCCAACGGGCTGATTTAGCGTCCAATCAGTTGAATTCCCGGGCATTTTCGGAACCTCCGCCGCCTTAGCCGGCCAATGCCCTGCACGCAGCCGCCCTTACTGAGAAACGGGCGCATTAGCCCCCATTCGTGAAACCAAGGTGCCACCTTGAATCCCGCACCCCCTCGCCCCACCTCCATCCGCCACGGCATGATCGCCATCACCACCTTCGTGGCGTTGATGCTCTACCTTGACCGCGTTTGCATCAGCATTGTTGGCATTTCCATCCGCAAGGATCTCCAATTTTCCGAGGAGCAATACGCCTGGCTGCTGTCGTCGTTCTTCTGGGCCTACGCTCTGTGCCAGATCCCCGCCGGCTGGATTGGCGACCGCCACGGTCCCAGGGTGGTATTAGCGGTTTACCTGTTCTTCTGGTCGCTGTGCACCGGATTGATGGGGATGATCAGCGGCTTCGCCGCTTTCCTGCTGTTGCGCCTCGGCTGCGGCCTGTTTGAGGCGGGGGCCTACCCGCTGGCCAACGCCATCGTGCGCAGGTGGGTTCCCCTGTCCGGGCGCGGACTGGCCAGCGGCACCGTGGCCGTGGGCGGTCGGTTGGGCGGCGCCATCGCCCCCATGCTCACCACCTTTTTGGCCGCTAGCGCATCGGATGGCTGGCGCAAGCCGTTCCTCATCTATGGCGTTCTGGGCATGGTGGGTGCGGTGGTGTTCTGGTTCTGGTACCGCGATCGTCCGGAGCAACATCCCGCCATCAACCAGGCGGAGATTGACCTGATCCAGGGTGACGGGCCGCCCGTGGACAGTTCCAAACCCTCCTTTCCGAATCTGGCTGCGCTGGCCGGAAGCCGGAGCCTCTGGCTGGCCTCGGTGGTCCAGTTCCTGTCCAACTTCGCCTGGGTGTTCCTCCTCACCCTGCTGCCTGACTACCTGGAAAAGGTGTTTCAATTGCCCCTGGAAACCCGGGCCCAGTACCAATCGCTTCCCCTCTATTTCGGCATCGTCGGCATGTTTTTCGGCGGCTGGGTGACAGACTACTGTTTCAAGAAGCTCGGCCCCAAATGGGGCAGATCGTTACCCATGGCCGCCTCGCGTGTTGTGGTTGGCCTGGCCTATCTGGCCTGCCTGTTCCTGCATGATCCGCTTCCGGTGGTGGCCATGATGTGCGTGGTGGCAATGGCCACCGACATGGGCAACCCGGCGTTCTGGGCCTGGTGCCAGGATGTGAGTCACAGGCATGTCGGCTCGGTGGTGGGCTGGGGCAACATGTGGGGCAACATCGGAGCGGCCCTGGCCCCGGTGATCATCGTCCGCGTCAAAGGCCTCTACCCCGACGACCCCGCCATGGGCTGGAACGCCGTGTTCCTGATGTGCGCCGTGGTCCAGGTGGTGGGCACCCTCGCCTCCCTGGGCATCGACTCCACCCACCCGATCAACGCGGAACGGGGGAAGGCGGTTTCTTAAGCTTGCTCGCCCGGCACCTTCGGGTGACCGGCTCAGTGCGCCCATGAGGGCGCGATGTCAGCGGGGTGGAAGTCCCCGCCACGGGGTTTTGCTGTGGCCCCGTGAAGCCGAAGGTAACTGCGTCGCCGCGAGGCGGGGTGGGGAGCAACC
>Ga0169931_10004174_pt1 | contig 22573 bp, 20 predicted proteins | sample Kivu_15m_20L_FD_129675 | JGI IMG/M metagenome (GOLD analysis project Ga0169931, IMG submission 129675) | Freshwater microbial communities from Lake Kivu, Western Province, Rwanda to study Microbial Dark Matter (Phase II) - Kivu_15m_20L... | ecosystem: Environmental > Aquatic > Freshwater > Lake...
GAGTTTAGTCTCGGTGCGACGCCTCCGCCGCACCGAGACTGATTGTGCCAGTTATGTTATTTATTGTAGTACAATAATACTATATTCTAGCGATCGCCTGTGCCAGTTGCGTAAGTCCTGTTAATTTTTTTAAAAAATTATTAATTAATATTTGCTAAAAACTGACAACTTGTGTTATGTGAGCAAACTTGGTCAGATCAAGATGCTAATATGGGAATTTGATTCAAATTCTCAATATTTTAATGGTCTAGTTATTTTTTTTCACAGAATAATAAGGTCGTTTAAGCGCTGAGAGTTCTATATTAATTATATTACAGAAGTTTTTTAACTGCCCATGATCTGGCCTTTCAAGTCCAAGTTTCGTAAACAAATTGCCAGGATTGAAATTACTGGTGCCATCGGTAGTTCTACTCGCAAACGCGTGTTAGAAGCCCTAAAAACCGTAGAAGAGAAAAAATTTCCCGCTTTACTCCTACGCATTGATAGTCCTGGGGGTACAGTGGGAGATTCTCAAGAAATCTACAGCGCTCTCAAAAGGTTACGCAAGAAGATCAAAATTGTCGCCAGCTTTGGCAATATTTCAGCTTCTGGCGGTGTGTACATTGGCATGGGATCCGAACATATCATGGCTAACCCTGGTACAATCACTGGGAGTATTGGCGTGATTTTGCGAGGTAACAACTTAGAACGCTTGCTGGAAAAAATTGGTGTTTCCTTCAAAGTGATCAAGTCTGGACCTTATAAAGATATTTTGGCATTTGACCGAGAACTAACTACATCAGAACAAACCATCCTGCAAGAGTTGATTGACATCAGTTATCAGCAGTTTGTTCACACCATCGCCGAAGCCCGTTCTTTGCCAGTAGAAACTGTAAAAACTTTTGCTGATGGTCGGATTTTTACCGGAGAGCAGGCTTTAGAATTAGGTGTGGTAGACCGTCTGGGAACCGAAGAGGATGCACGCTGCTGGACAGCAGAAATGGTGGGTCTTGATCCAGAGAAAGCACCTTGTTATACGCTAGAAGAACGCAAACCTTTATTGAGTCGGTTTCTACCCGGTAGTCGTCAGCTTTCATCAGGACTTGGGGGGGGGATTGATTGGCTGGAATTTGAAATGTCTACTAATGGTCTACCACTGTGGTTATATCGACCATAAATGATTAACACAGTTATTGGTTGATAATCTTTGATCAATGACTCATGACTGATCACTGGTGAATAATTAAGGAGGATTTTGGCGTGGAGTGGCAAATGCGGGCTATTCGCGGGGCAACAACAGTTTCTGAAAACAGCATTGAAGCAATTACAGAAGCGGTAACGGAATTAATCGATGAACTAGAACACCGAAATCAACTCCAGCCAGAGGAGATGATTAGTGTTACTTTCTCGGTGACACGTGATTTAGATGCGATTTTTCCGGCAGCCATCGCGCGATCGCGTTCTGGTTGGGATAATGTAGCTATGTTAGATGTTCAACAAATGCACGTAGAAGGGAGTCTACAGCGTTGCATCCGCTTTCTCATTCACGCTTACTTGCCAGCCTCTACACCAATTAATCACATTTATTTGCGCCAAGCTGCTAAATTACGTCCTGACTGGAGTTTGCCCCAGTCGTTACAACCATCACATCATGTAGTCAGTTGACATACTCAACTGACTAAAGGAGCAGTGATTTTTGACGCTTCACAGCAACTTGCTACTGAACTATTGACACTCCCCACCCTATCAAGCCGGGGGAGTATCAAGGATAGCAAAAGCTGGGTTATTCGGTACGTATTGAACAGATTATCGAGATTCTCCAAGGGGAAGAATTGCTATGAATAACATGATGCAATACAAGGATTATTTCGGGTCTATTCACTATAGTGATGACGATAAAATATTCTATGGACAGGTGGAATATATCCGCAGTTTAATTAGTTTTGAAGGGGAAGATGTAGCTAGTCTCAGGGCTAGTTTTCAGGAAGCAATTGATGATTATTTAGCTCTTTGTGAAGAAAAAGGGATTGAGCCTGAGAAGCCATTTAAGGGTAGTTTTAATGTGCGTGTAGGTAGCCAACTTCATCGTCAAGCGGCATTATTTGCTCAAAAACGGGGGGTAAATCTTAATAAGTTGGTGACGGATGCACTGGAACGTTATTTGAAAGGGGAATCGTTGGAAAATGCTTGAGGAATTAGGGATATATTGAACTAGAAAGCCAATGTATGCGATTGTTCCATCTACTATCAACTCAGCCACCCATTACCCTGTGCCAGTTGCATTACTTTTATCATACAAATGTACTGTAATTTAGCGATTGCCTACGGCACTGGCAAAGCCAATGGCCTGTGCCAGTTGCGTAAGTCCTACCTATATTAGATTTAGTTGCTTGACAGCTAATCTCTATTGGTGATGACGATTAAATCGAATTCCCACAAAAACATCGTAAACAAATTCAAAAAAATCTTTTTTGTGCAATAACCCAGATGTCTGAGGACTACCCTTTTCATCCAATAATGGCTTCATTACATAATAAGCAGGTTGATAATTGTACCAAGGAATAGAAGGCCACAAGTGATGTATTAAGTGGTAATTTTGTCCCAAAATCAAGATATTGAGCAGTTTACCAGGATAAACCCGGGCATTTTTCCAGCGATCGCGCTCTACAAAGGGACGATGTGGTAAATAATCAAAAAATAACCCTAGTGCTATCCCCACCAAAAACGCCGGGATAAACCAGAAATTGAGAATGTAGCCTAAAAAGTGGTACTGAATGGAAATATAAAAGATTGTTACAACAATTAAGCGGCTAATGAACCATTCTAATAGTTCATAATTGCGCCACAGTCTGCGCTGAAAGAAAAACACCTCATGGTATAAAAAACGTACCGCTATTAACCACAAGGGACCGCCTGTAGAGACGTAATGATCTGGATCGTTTTTGGGATCATTCACATGGCCATGATGCTGTAAATGCACCCGTGTAAATACTGGGAAGGCAAAAGCCAATATCAAAGCGCTACCATGCCCTAACATGGCATTAATTACCCGGTTGCGATGGGCAGATTGATGACAAGCATCGTGAATCACTGTGCCGGCACAATGTAAAGCGATGGTGTTAATGCTAAAGCACAACCAGTGTGGCCATTGCCATAGCCAGTAACCAAAGTTAGATAACACCAGCATTGTTACCGTTGTTAAAAACAGCAACAGCGTGGGATTAAAATCACCAGGAGGCGCTAAAAATTCCTTGGGTGGTATTTTCAGTGACTTCTGTGCCTCCAATGCTAGCATTCTTAACTCCTTCTGTGATTAAAAATTATGAGTAAATTATAAACTTTTGTAAGCTTTTATTTAGAAATATTTAAGCTTGTCTTAACTGAGGGGGTTTCCTTTAAATATAAATTTAAGGCACAGAGCGATAAAAAATGAGATAATATAATCATTCATCGTCAAATATGTCAAACCAAGAGAAGCATCAAAAATTCTTGGAATCCACATAAGTCTAATGTATAAGATATTTTTTTGATCAGTAGGACTTGCTAGGAACAGCCACTAAAGGGTTGATGAAAAAATCTCTCTTGCGGAGGATGTAACAAGTTTAGTGTACGATATCTACTCTATCTCACAAATCTTGGGAAATATTAAGAAGGGGAAATTTAATGATTTATGGTTGGAGTTACTTTCACACCCCATTCGTCCTCTGCATCTCTGGTTATGGATATAGCAGTGACGGAAAACAAAACGCCCCTTAACTTACTATGAATCTCTAGATAGAGATAGCCCCCTAGAATTAGCCCTTATGCAATTAAGAGACACTCTACGCCGGACAAAAATTGTTGCTACAATCGGGCCTGCCACTAGCAGCCCAGAAATGCTCAAGGCAATTATTGAAGCGGGTGCAACGACACTGCGCCTCAACTTCTCCCACGGTACCCATGCCGACCATCAGCGTAGTATTCGCTTAATTCGGCAAACTGCCTTTGAATTAAATCAACCCGTGGCAATTCTCCAAGACTTGCAAGGTCCAAAAATTCGCTTAGGTAAATTTGAGAATGGGTCAATAATTTTAGCAAAAAGCGATCGCTTCACCTTGACAAATCGCCCAGTCATAGGCACACAAGAAATTAGCTGCGTTACCTACGAGCATCTGGCCGCAGAAGTGCCAGTGGGTGCGAAAATCCTCCTGGACGATGGGCGGGTGGAAATGGTAGTTGAGGATATTAACCGTGACAAAGGCGATTTACATTGTCGCGTTACCGTGGCAGGTAAATTGTCTAACAACAAAGGTGTCAACTTTCCCGGTGTTTACCTGTCAATTAAGGCCATGACCGACAAAGACCGTGAGGATCTCATGTTTGGTCTGGATCAAGGTGTAGACTGGGTAGCACTTTCCTTTGTCCGCAACCCCCAGGACATGATAGAAATTAAAGAGTTAATTTCCAGTACAGGTAAACAAGTCCCAGTAGTTGCCAAGATTGAAAAACACGAAGCCATTGAACAAATGGAAGAAGTTCTGGCTTTATGTGATGGCGTGATGGTTGCTAGAGGTGATTTAGGTGTAGAACTACCAGCAGAAGATGTTCCTGTACTGCAAAAGCGGCTCATTGCTACAGCTAATCGCCTAGGAATTCCCATTATCACAGCTACCCAAATGTTGGATAGTATGGTGAATAACCCCCGTCCCACACGTGCAGAAGTCTCAGACGTGGCTAATGCGATTTTAGATGGTACTGATGCGGTAATGCTATCTAATGAAACTGCTGTGGGTAACTATCCAGTGGAAGCAGTGGCAACAATGGCACGGATTGCCGAACGTATAGAACAGGAAGAAATGCTGGGTTCTGTGGTTCCTTCGGGGCGGAATAATCGCCGATCTATTCCCAATGCCATTAGTCAAGCGGTGGGACAAATTGCCGAACAGTTGGGAGCCGCGGCAATTATGACCCTGACCCAAACAGGGGCTACAGCTCGTAATGTGTCTAAATTCCGTCCCCGTACACCTATTTTGGCTGTGACACCTCATGTCAATGTGGCACGTCAGCTACAGATGGTTTGGGGGGTCAAACCGTTGTTAGTGCTGGGGCTACCTTCCGCTGGGCAGACATTTCAAGCTGCTATTAATGTAGCTCAAGAGCATAAGTACTTATGTGAAGGTGATTTAGTGGTAATGACTGCAGGTACCTTGCAAGGAGTCTCCGGATCAACGGATTTGCTTAAGGTTGAGGTGGTAACAGCTGTTCTAGGTCAAGGTATTGGCTTGGGGCAAGGTTCGGTGAGTGGTCGTGCCAGGGTGGCTCACACTGCTATGGATGTGAGTAATTTCAATCCTGGGGATATTTTGGTTGCACCCCGTACTGATGCCGATTTTGTAGACGCGATTCGTAAGTCTGCTGGGATTATTACAGAAGATGATAGTCTCACTAGTCACGCGGCAGTAATTGCCTTGCGTCTCGGTGTGCCTGTGATTGTGGGTGTAAAAACCGCAACCCAGGTCATTAATGATGGAGCAATTTTAACTCTGGATTTACAACGGGGTTTAGTTTACTCAGGGGCTGTGGGAACTCCCTAATGGATGGTGTGATAATGAGTTACTGCGGGCATCTACTCTGACTCTTGTTCAAATTTAACTCTCTCGTAAATCTGGCGATGGGGAATTTGGCTATTTGTGGAAGCCAAACTTAAAATTCCATCTTCATCGTCAAATTCTCTCAACAGCCAGTTACCCTCTGGAGTTTTGCTGAACTGCTCAATATGAATTTGATATTGGTCAATTAATATATATTCTTGGAGTTGAGGGATAGAACGGTAATAAGTAAATTTATCTCCTCTATCTCTACTACTGGTGGATTTAGAAAGTACTTCAAAAATAATACTGGGATTTAATACTGTGTCCGTGCGTCCTGGTTGAAAAATAGGTTCATCTTTAATGATCAGAAGATCAGGATATGTGTATTGTCGGTATTGAGGAATCCAGAGGCGGAGATCGCTGAGAAACACTTCATAAGGCTGACCTTGTAATCCTAACTGCAAAAGTCTGCTCAGGTTGCGGATAATTCGGTTGTGATTAATCGAGCCTCCAGTCATAGGGATAATTTCCCCATTGCGATATTCGCTGCGGTATTCAGCAGTTTCTTCATGTTCTAGGTATTCTTCTATTGAATATTGCCGGGGAAGAGTTGGCAAAACCATAGGATTTATTAACAAGGTTGGGAACAAGATAACTTTAGCCTAACATTCATAAATAACGTAATAAAACTTCGGCGGTAGCTAGTCCGGTTTTTTCCCAACTGAATTGATTGGCTCTGTTTATACCTTGAGTGGAAAGGTGCGATCGCACTTTCATATCCTCAGCTACAATTTGCATTGCCGCGCTAATTTCTGCTATGTTGTAGGGATTAATCAAAATTGCCGCATCACCAGCCACTTCTGGCAAAGCAGAAAGGTTAGAAGTAATGACTGGAGTTCCACAAGCCATGGCTTCTAGTACTGGCAAACCAAACCCTTCCCACAAACTGGGAAAAACTAAAGCGATGGCATCATTAATGATTTTTGGTAATTCTTCATAAGATACATAGTTAAGGAACTTGACTTGATGGGTTATTGCCAGTTCTGCAACCTGCTTTTGTAAAATTGGAGTGTAACGCGGATCGATGGGTCCCGCTAACCATAGTTCATATTCGCTCTTATTGGCTAGGGCAGCAAAAGCAGCAATTAGTCGGTGTAAATTCTTGTAAGGGTCATGTCGCCCAACGTACAGAAAATATTGTTGACCACCTTGCCATTTTTCTTTGAGCAGGCGAAAATTCAGGGGATTGTAAGCTAGGGGAATGGGGGTAATTTTGCTGGCGGGAATTTGGTAAAAGTCGATCAGGTCTTCGGCTGTAGCTTGGGAATTGCAGATAATGTGTTGAGACTGTTGGAGAACTTGGGGAGTATAGTAGCGGTGATATGGTGTTAATGGTGAGAAAGGCTTGGGAAAGCGCAAGGGTATTAAGTCATGAGACATGACCACAAAACGACAGTTACTACTCAGGGGTGCTTCCGGGATGGGGGAAAATAATAACCGAGATTTTAGGTTTTTATAGATTTGCGGTAGTTTAAACTGTGTCCACAATAAGCGTCGCAAATGACCTGTTGTACCTTGAGCGGGAGTGAGGTTATTTGGGACTGAATAGCAGTTAAATTCAGAGTATTTTTGTGGTATTAGTAAGGTGGGTTGGAGAGATTTTAAATGAGGAAAAATATTTTCAGCATAGTTACTGATACCCGTCGGTTGTGATAAGAGAATGGATAAGTTGATAATTAGGGGATGAGAGTAAGAATTATCCGATGTTTTCATTAAATAAGCTTAAATGGTTTTTTTGTGTTATTGTGTGGTAGCAATTTTAGCCATATAAAACCCACCTCAGTTGATGTCAACTTTACAGAGGTGGTTCAACTACAAACTTAAACATGAAAATCTTTAAGCTAGGCTGTCCCTCAATTTTTTCAAGTCGTAATCAACCATTAAATTAACCATTTGCTCAAAAGTATGTTCAGGTTGCCAGCCTAACTCTTTGGTAATTTTATCAACAGAACCCACTAACTGCACCGGTTCATCGGGACGGTAAAATGCAGGGTCAACTGAAACATAATCTTGCCAGTTAAGACCAACGCAGTTGAAAGCACACTCTACCAGTTCTCTTACTGAGTAAGTGGTACCACTGGCAATAATATAATCGTCAGCCTGCTCTTGTTGTAACATCAACCACATAGCATAAACAGCATCCTTGGCATAGCACCAATCACGACGTGCGTCTAAATTGCCTAATTTTAATTCATGTGCGAGACCGAATTTGATTTGGGCGGCTGCATGGGTAATTTTACGAAATACAAATTCCGTACCGCGTCGGGGTGATTCGTGAGTGTAAGTGATACCACAGCAGCCGTAGAGATGGTATTTTTGTCTATAGTTAACAGTCATCCAGTGGGCATAGGCTTTAGCAACACCGTAGGGGTTACGGGGACGAAAAGCCGTGCGTTCAGTTTGGGGTGATTCGTCTGGTTGACCAAAAACTTCACTACTGGATGCTTGGTAAAATTTAGCATCTGGTTTGCAGCGACGGATTGACTCTAAGAGACGGGAAACACCCAGGGCTGTGTATTCGGCTGTGAGGGAGGGTTGAGTCCAAGAAAGGGGGACGTAGCTTTGAGAAGCGAGGTTATAGATTTCATCTGGTTGTGATTCTGTGATTACATCCATTAAGGAGCATTGGTCTAACAAGTCACCGGGGACTATGTGAATGTTACCGGAAAGGTGGCTAATACGTTCTAAGTTACTGGTGCTGGAACGGCGAACGAGTCCGAATACTTGGTAACCTTTTGTTAAAAGAAGTTCCGCTAGATAGGAGCCATCTTGTCCGGTTAAGCCAGTAATGAGGGCTTTTTTTGTCATCTGTGATTTAAGGATAATTTTTCTGGAGGTATGTAAATCAGGGTTTGGTTTAGGGTAGTGAATTAACTAAAATCTATCTTTCATTCCCCGTAAACGAGCAAAGGTTTGTACTGGGTCACTAGTTTTGGTCAGTAAATGTAGTGATGGTTGTTCCCAACGTAAAAAAGGATTAGTGAGTTTCTCCACTCCCAATAATGAGGGAACAGTGGGTTCTTGGCGACTACGGGAGTTCTTCACTTGTTCGTAGCGCCTTTGTAATTCAGTATTGTCGCTATCTACAGTTAAGGCAAATTGCAAATTTTTTAAGGTGTATTCGTGGGCGCACCAAACACGGGTATGATCTGGAAGGGAGCGTAGTTTACTCAAGGATTCTACCATTTGTGTCGGTGTTCCTTCAAACAAACGACCGCAACCGCCAGCAAATAGGGTATCACCACAGAATAACTCTCCCGGTTCAGTAGATGTTACCGGGGGGAAATAGTAAGCGATATGAGCGCGGGTGTGTCCAGGAACGAAGAGGACTTCTGCGGTATGATGGGCAAACTGGAAGCGATCGCCTTCTCGGAGAAATACCTTTTGTCCGGGAATTCTGCCTTGATCTTTGGCTCCCCCATACACTGTCAAGTTCGGGAAATGTTTGATTAACCCTTTGTTTCCACCCACATGGTCGTTATGGTGGTGAGTATTAAAAATTGCTACCAAATCGGCTTTTAGTTCTGCCAGCTTTGTTAATACTGGTTCAGCCTCCGCCGGATCGACGACAGCAGCTATATTTTGTTGACTATCGTGTAGCAAAAATATGTAGTTGTCTGATAGTGCCTGAAGACGGATGACCTGCATGAGTTTTGTTTCTCTTGTTGAGTAGATATTTTGCTTATTTATCAGTCATCTTAAAGTGTAGTTAGTTAAGGGAGAATCATCCTAACTATTTGCACCACCATCGACAAGCCACAGGCTACTGTATTTTTATTTATGGGTTCATAAATGAAGTTAATCCACACAAGCTCTTGGTATTTTCCAGAAACATCAGGGGGTGTTGAAGTATACATAGATTCCCTATTACAACAACTACAAACACATGGAATTGAAGCTGTAGTTGCAGCCCCCTGGTATGGCATTGAGGAAAAAACCTACCAACATAACAACATCCCTGTTTATCGCTATCCTGTTTTTGCTCACCAGACTAAGATCCAGGTGCATAAACAACTACCCCACGGAGGATTTGAGTCTTTTGCTAAGTGGCTAAAAGATCATCAAGCCGATATCTACCATCAACACTCTTGGCGTTTTGACTGTGGTTTACCTCATCTGGCTATGGCTAAGAAATTAGCTATGGCAACTGTGGTAACTCTCCATATGCCTGAAACTCTCTGTATGCGGGGTACAATGATGCAATACGGTCAAGCAGCCTGTAATGGCTTGATTGATCCAACTCGTTGTAGTCGTTGTTTAGGTGTTCCAGAGAGGGTTCCGTCTTGGGCGATGGCCACACTAAGCCAATTTCCCCTCCATGTGGGTATGGCTGCGGAAACTAAATTGCGTGGCTTTAAAAGTATTAAACTCCGCCAACTCGGTAAGACTTTGAGTATTCCTGCCCAAATATCTCAACATCGTAGCCATCTGATGGAATTAGTAAAACTCGCTGATCGGATTGTTGTGCCCAGTCAATGGCAATATGACGCTTTTCGCTTAAACAAAGTTCCGGAAAACAAACTCATCCTCTGCCGTCAAGGTGTTGCTTCAGGTTTTCCAGAGCAGTTAGCACCAAGGAAAGCAAACAACGCCACTTTAAAAATTGGTTTTTTGGGGCGATGGCAAGAAACTAAGGGGGTGCAAGTTGTAGCAGAAGCAATACATCGTCTACCTGCTGATGTGGCTGTAGAATTAATTATTCATGCCACCCACCCGCAAAAATACGGTGTAAGCAATCGAGAAAAAGTTTTAGCAATTGCTGCTGATGATGACCGGATTCGCATTGCTGAACCTCTATCACGCTCAGGAGTGCGAGAGGCGCTCGCTGGTTTTGATCTTCTGGCAGTACCATCACAATGGTTAGAAACAGGGCCTCTTGTTGTTTTGGAAGCACAAGCAGTTGGCACTCCTGTACTGGGTTCAAATTTGGGAGGAATTGCCGAGTTGGTTAGGCATGGGGTTAATGGTTGGTTGGTTCCTGCTCAAGATGTAGGAGAATGGAGTGATGCCATTGCTAACTTCGCCCAAGACCCTGATTTACTTACCAAATTACGTCAAGGTATTCAGCCAGTGCGGACAATGGAAGATGTAGCTTCTGAGATGGTAGAGATTTATCGAGAAATCACAAATTAATTAGTTGGAGAAAATTAAATTCACTCATTCAGAGAGGTAACAGGGAACAGAAAAATCAGTTGTATAATTAATTCCGTCTGATTACTTAATTAATCTTAATTATCATGTATGAATCGGCAAAAAAACAAGTTAAAAATTTCCATTCTGACACCTAATTTCTCTAAAGGTGGAGTTGATCGGGCATATTTGCTTGGTCAGGTATGTCAGAAACTAAATTATGAAGTGGAAATTTTAGGTTTTTTATTTGGAGAAAAAATTTATCCTGCTCCTCCATCTAATCTACCAATTTACTGCTTACCCGGTTGCAATTATCCACAGTTTTTTGGCTCAGTAAGGCGGCTGTTGCCAAAAATTGATGGTGATATTGTCTATGCCGTCAAACCAAAACCCACAAGCTACGGTGTGGCTTTAATTAACAAAATCCTCCGCAGCAAACCTGTAATTCTAGATATTGATGATTGGGAGTTAAGTTGGCACGGGGGGGATGAGTGGCGCTATCGTCCCACATTGAAACAGTTAGCCAGAGACATTTTCAAACAACAAGGAGCTTTAAGAAATCCAGACCATCCATTCTACTTACAGCGCATGGAGTTATTGATCAATCAAGCCAATGCCCTGACAGCGGACACTAAATTTTTGCTCAACCGTTTTGGTGGTAGTTACATTCCCAATGGTAAAGACACCAGGCTGTTCGACCCCCAAAGGTTCGATCCCCAGGTCAGCCGACAACGCTATGGCTTAGAACAATATCGCGTCCTCATGTTCCCAGGAGCGCCTCGACCACATAAGGGGCTAGAAGATGTTTTAATGGCACTTGATCAGTTAAATGAATCTGATTTGAGATTGGTAATTGTGGGTGGTAATCCCTATGATGACTATGACGACCAACTAATTGAACGCTGGGGACGTTGGATTATTAAACTGCCTCCAGTAGCAGTGGAGAATATGCCGGCAATTGTTGCGGCTGCCCATGTGGTTGTGGTTCCCCAGAGGGATACACCTGTGGCTAGAGCGCAGTTTCCTATCAAATTAACAGATGGCATGGCCATGGCCAAGCCTGTTTTGGCTACAAGAGTGGGAGACATCCCGGAAATTTTAGATGAAACTGGTTATTTGGTTGACCCTGGTTCCCCTGAACAAATTGCTGATAAAATCCAATGGATATTTCATCATTTAGAGGAAGCTAGTGAAAAAGGTAAAATGTCAAGGGCAAGGTGTGTTAAAAACTATAGTATTGATACTATGGCATCAACCTTATCTCCAATATTTGATCAAATATTAACATAGTATTTGTGTCGGGGCGAATAACGTTAAAAATCACGTAGCTTATTTGATATTTACAATTGAACAATTTATTCTCAAATTACCTATGTCTACCATTCATCAGCTGCTAAAGTTTGCTAAACCTTATCCGGGAAGAATATCTTTAACAATACTTTTGGGATTTTCAGGGGCTTTATTTAATGGTATTAGCACAGCAATGATTGTGCCAATTATTTTAAAAATTGTCGGGCAAGAAATCGATTTTACTAATGCTCCGCCAATTATTAAATCTATTATATCCCCCTTTGATAATTTTCCAGAAAATTACCGAATGCTAATGATGTCTGGAACAATTATATTGATAATTTTTTTGAAAAATGTGTCCAGCTATGCCAGTGTTTTGGCATCTAGTTCTGTATCGCGTATATTAACATCGGATATGCGGAGGGCTGGTGTAAAATTATTACTAGATATTGATATCAGTTATTACACCAAAATGAAACTTGGTGATTTAATGACACAGGTTAATGGGGAGGTTTCCCGGGCGGCTACTTCATTGAATAATATAATTAAATTAATAATCAATCTAATTACAATTCTGGTTTTTGTATTTATTTTATTATCAATATCTTGGGAATTAACTGTTATTTCTACAATGTTGCTGGGTTTTGTTACATTAATAAATCAGTATGCAATTTATCGGTCAAAATATTTTGGTAAATTACTGACAGAAATGTCTAAGGTTCAGACATCTAGTCTGATAGAAACACTCAGTGGAATTCGCTTAGTTAAAGCTACTGCCAATGAAGAAAAAACATATCACAAAATTAACGAGCTAATTCAAAACCGGGAAACAGCAGAATTTAAATCTCAAGTTAATTACAATATTATTGCGCCAACCACTGAAGTAGCAGGGGTCATATGCTTAATACTAATTGTTTTTATAGGAAAAACTTTATTTGCGGAGCAAGTTGCTTCATTTTCAGCTGTTTTATTGACATATTTGTTACTACTACTAAGACTACTTCCTTTTGTTTCCCAGTTAAATTCTCTTCGCAGTAGCTTTGCCAATAATTCAGCCAGTGTAGAAGTTGTAGCTGACTTTTTAAGACGGGATAACAAGCCTTTTATGGTTTGTGGTGATATACCCTACACAAAATTAAAAAAGGGAATACATTTTAATCATGTATCTTTCTCATACCCGAATAATGATAAATTAGTGCTGAAGGATGTAGAGTTATATTTACCACGAGGTACTACTTTAGCTTTGGTGGGTAGTTCTGGTGCTGGTAAATCAACTTTAGCTGATCTTTTACCAAGATTTTATGATCCTACCTCTGGCTATATTGCTATTGATGGGGTAGATATACGTAATTTAGACATAAAATCTCTGCGGAGGGGTATGGGTATTGTTAGTCAAGATACCTTTCTTTTTAATGATTCGGTAAGAAATAACATCGCCTATGGAAAACCAGAGTCCAACGATGAAGAAATTATCGCCGCTAGCAAACAAGCAAATGCTTACGAATTTATCAGCAAATTACCCCAAGGACTAGATACCTTGATTGGCGATCGCGGTGTTATGTTATCTGGTGGACAGCGCCAGCGTTTAGCCATAGCCCGTGCTTTAGTACAAGATCCTGAAATTTTGATTTTAGATGAGGCCACCTCAGCATTAGATACTGTTTCTGAGCGCTTGGTGCAAGCTGCTATAGATAATCTCAGCCGCGATCGCACCACTTTAGTAATTGCACACCGCCTTTCTACAGTCCAAAAAGCTGATCAAATTGCCGTATTTGATCAAGGAAGTGTAGTAGAATTAGGAACCCATGAAGAACTTTTAAAAAGAGGTGGTTACTACTCCCGCCTCCACTCCATGCAATTTGGTGAACAAACCAGCAAGACTGGTCAATATAGTCAAATTTTGATTCGCGTATCTTACGAAATTCGCAGGCGACTTAATTCTGTAATTGGTTGTTTACGATTATTAACTGAGGGGTTAGTAGATGATGCCCAAGAACGAAATGAATTACTCAACGAATCTTATAAATCCACATTGAGAATTATCACCAACCTTGAGGTTTTTCAGGAGAGCATTCAACTACAAAATATTTGGCAATCGTCACCGGTAAATGATAATTTTATATATATTTTCGAGGAAATTGAGGGGAAAATTAATAATATGCTGAAAATTTTAGTTTTATTGGCAGACGATTTAGTCGAGAATTATGAAGAAGAAGATAAATTACTCGCTGATTCTTATCATTTATCTTTGGACTTAGTAGAACATTTAAAAACACTAGAAAAAATTAAAATATAAAAATTCAGAAATATAAGAGGATATTTAATGATGAAAAAAATAGCTATTTATTACCCATGTTTCATGGGAGGTGGTGCAGAAGCTGTGGGATTGTGGATGATCCAGGCGTTAAAAGATAACCATGAGATCACATTATTTACCCTTGGTAATATTCAACTTGAACAACTCAATTCCATGTATGGAACAAGTATATCAAAGGAAAATATTAAACTTAAAACCATTCTTCCCAAATTTTTAGATGTGCTTTGCTATATAATCATGGCAAAAAGTCAGGATATTAATACCCTATTTATTCATCTATTAATTCGCGTGTTTAAGCAACATAGTCACGAATATGATTTAGTAATATCTGCCTATAATGCCACGGATATGGGTCAACCTGGAATCCAATATATACATTGGATAAAAGTTATTGAGGGCAAAGCTTTTCATAGAAAAATATCTGGTTTTTCTCAGGAACAACTAGTTAGCAATATATCTATTACTAATTCCTACTGTGTAGCAGGTCATATTAAGAAACACTATGGTATTTCTGCTAATGTCGTATATCCTCCTGTGGTGATAGATACCCCTAATATACCTTGGAGCGAGAAAGAAAATGCCTTTATTTGTAGCGGGAGAATAGCAGAACCTAAACAGCCTCATAAAATTATTAAAATTCTCAAGCTGGTTCGTGAAAGAGGCTTTGATATTCAACTACATATCACCGGGGGAGGTGGTAGTTTTTATGAATGGAAATACACTAATTTAGTGAAAAAGATGGTGCAAGAAAACTCATCTTGGATAACTTTACATCAAAATCTTCCCTATCAAGAATATATTGAAGTTCTGGCTAAATGTAAGTACGGTATTCACTTTAAAAAAGAACCTTTTGGCATCTCTATTGCGGAAATGGTCAAAGCTGGTGCTATTCCTTTTGTGAGAAGTGAAGGCGGACAGGTGGAAATTGTAGGCGAGAATCTTCAAGAATTATTTTTTGATCAGGAAGAGGAAGCTGTAGAAAAAATTATTAAGGTTTTAAGTAGTTCAGAAAAACAAAACAAACTGCTGCAATCTTTGACTACCCAAAGAAATTTATTTTCTACCCAGAGGTTTACCTCAGAAATAAATGATCTTGTTACCTCTTACTTTGACACACAAGCAACAAAACTCACATCTAAGTCATGAAATCAATTGTTAATTACCATGTAATTGATTACACAAATATCGGAGATTTATTTTCTGCACCCACTAAGTATTTTACTTTTCCTGGCTATACTGTAGAACAGGCCGATATCCGAACCATTAGTGATGATGAAATCACAGGTAAACATCTTATCCTAGGCGGAGGTGGACTGTTATATCAACCATTTTTACATTCCTTTACAAAATTAACTGCATCTAAAGCAAATACAAAATTAATTGCTTGGGGAATTGGTCAGCAGATTTATGGCAGTAATTTTACTCATCAAGAATTAGAGAATTTTAATTATTCTCAGTATCTGACTAATTTTGATTTGGTTGGGATTCGCGATGTTAACTGTAAATATAATTGGGTAGCTTGCCCTAGCTGTATGCACCCAGGATTTGATAAAAAGCGGGATATCAAACATGAATTTGTGGTTTTTTCCCATAAAAAATTTCAAATCAAAATTGGTAACTTTCCTCACCTGACTAATAATAATCAAGATATTGAGGAAATTTTGGATTTTTTGGGTTCCGGGGAAACTATATTAACTAGTTCATATCATGGGGCATATTGGGGTACACTACTAGGGAGAAAAGTTTTATCTTTTCCATTTAGCAGCAAATTCTATACACTCAAACATCCTCCGGGAATATTTCCCATTCAAAAATGGGTACAGCAGAAAGTCAAACTGTCACTGTTTAATAAAACATTGTTTGAGTTTCGTTATGAAAACAAGTTTTTCTGTCAGATGGATAATTGGCAAGATTATCTCAAACACTGTAGAGTTTATCCTGAAAGTCTTGATGAAAGTCGCCAACGCAATCATTGGTACTACTCTCAGATATTAAACCTCTTATCTAATGGGTAAAATGAGTCTCAAAACCATTGGCATGATTAGCAGCTATGGAAATCTTGATAAAAGAAGAGATTGGCTGTGGCAACAAACTCCCCATCACTTTGGCATTTGGGGCAATATACAAATGCAGGCGCTGGGAACAAAACCAGATTTTCTGCTGATGTATCAGTTTGACTTTCCTAAACGGACCCAAACCAAAACTTGGTGGCAAAATTTACGTCAAAAACCGCCAAAACCTCAGTTAGACATGAAGTCTATTTTACGTGGTGTCCCTCAAGAGCGGATAATTTATCTTTTGCGAGAACCACCATTAACTGAAGTTATCGAGATTACTAAACGTAATTATGAGGAAGCACAAAAATATTGTGGTTATATTTCCGGACCTGATGACTTTGCGCCCCATCCTGACTATATGCCTGCGATTTGGTATCATGGTAACTCATTTAGAGAATTAAATGAAATGCCACACCCTAAAAAGGTTTACTCTTGTAGTTGGATAACCTCTGGCATTAATCGTACAGTCAACCATCGCCAGAGGTTAGATTTTTTGCAGTCCCTACAGTCCCGGGAAATTAAATTTGATTTGTACGGGCGCAATTTGCCTTCATGGTCAAAAAATTCGGGTGAGTTGGGCAATAAATGGTATGGTATGGCTCCTTATTATTACAATCTTGCCATTGAAAATTACACTGAAAATAGTTGGTATGTGAGTGAAAAATTATGGGATTCTTTGTTGGCTTGGTGTTTGCCAATTTATTATGGCGGACCTGCGGCTGATCAGCTATTGCCACCAGGTAGTTTTTTACGGTTGCCTAGTTTGGATGAAAAAGGTATTGCTTATATCCAAGAAGTGACAGCTACACCCGATGCTTGGTATACTGCTAAAGATGCGATCGCTGAAGCTAGGCAAATTATTTTACATAAACTAAATCTGCTTAACTGGTTATCAGAATTTGTTGCTCAACAATCATAAAAATTATGAATGGTATTTGCACTCTAGCCAATGATTATGTTTTTGATCAACTGGTAGCTTTGCTCAACAGTATTGATGTTTTCTTAGGAAAAGACACTCCTGTTTGTATTTATCCCTTTGATGATCAGACCCAGCGAATTACTGAAGAAATAACCAAGCGTCCCAATGTATTTCTGTACGATAATCAAGAATCCATCAATAGCTGGGATCAATTTATGCTGGCGGCAGCACCAGAAAGATTGAATCGGAGTAAGTTCCGCCTTTATGGCGCTCACCGTCGTTTTTGTGCTTTTGACGGACCATTTGATAAGTTTATTTATTTAGATGCTGATACTCTGGTGATGAACTCACTTGCACCAGTATTTGCCAAGCTAGATCACTATGATTTTATCGTCTACGATTTTCAATTCAAGGATGTTAGTAAAATTTACAATGTTAATTGTACTAAGTTACTGGAAGTTTTTCCCCAAGAAAGGATAGATACAGAAATATTTTGTTCAGGATTCTATGGTGCAAAAGGGGGAATATTTAACGAAGAAACAAGAAATTGGCTCATATCTAATTTACAAAGTGGTGAAAAAGAAATTTTATATAGCGGTGCTGGTGAGCAACCTTTGCTCAACTATATGGTCATGCGTTGTCATCTCCCTATTTATAACTTTGCACAACAACTGCCGAGTAGTGCAGTGACGGGATGTTGTGCCACATCAAAGCACTTTGAAGAACGAGACCATATTCTGTATGATAAAGGTAATCGACTAACTTACCTCCATTACATTGGTATTCCTCCTAAAATTAATCAAGCAGTGTGTGCTGGAGAAAATATTGATTTTCCCTATCGGGATTTATTTCTCTACTATCGCTATCTGCATGAACCACAGCAGCGCCCAGTGTTTAAAAATCCTCCCCAGAGTTACTCCCGCTCATCATCACCAAATTTACTGATGCGGGCTTTGCGAAAATTTAAGCTAATTAAAGGATAATTTATGATTAGGGGAATTTATATTGTTGCCAATGACCGGGTTATTGATAATGCCATTGCCTTGCTCAATAGTATTCGTCTCTATGACCAAGAAATTGAAGTTTATCTCATACCTTTTAATGATAATTATCACCAAGTAGCGGATACACTGGGAACCTTACACAATGTCAAAGTTTTCCCAGATTTACAACTCATCGACAAATTCACTCAACGTATAGGTGAAATTTTCCCTCGAGATTTCCTCGCCTTACCCAATAAAATGCGTAAATTGGTAGCATGGTTCGGTCCTTTAGATGAGTTTATTTATATTGATACTGATATTGTAGTTTTTGAGAAAATAGCCGATAATCTAGAAAAACTAGCAGAAGTTGATTTTTTCTGTTGTGATTATCATCATGCAAATGACAAGCTGAAAAATATCTTTTCCCCTGTGGTAAAAGAGCAGAAAATTTTTACAGATGCACAACTAGAAGATGTATTTAATAGCGGCTTTTGGGGTTCAAAAAAAGGAACTATTACCGCTCAACAAATGGATGAAGTATTGCAAGAATGTGCTAATCATCGCCAATATTTTGATTTTTCACAAGGAGTCACAGATCAGCCAATTCTCAATTACCTGATTCTCAAGTTAATTGATAAACGTGATAATCTGGTGAAAATTCCAGGAGGAGGTGCTGGTAGTTGGGCTAATTCTCCCAATTTTAAACAGCGAGATTACGTCCTATATGATCAAGAAAAAAAGTTAAAATATCTCCACTGGGCAGGTATAAAAATGAAAATTGGTAGCCCCTATTGGGAATTATGGCAACACTATCGTTACCTTCATCAAGGTAAATTGGCTGTGATATCTAAGTTAACTAGCCGTTTATTCAGCTTGATCAATTTTCGTACTTAATCTATAGGACTATACCCATGATTAACGGTATTTACACTCTGGCTAATGATGTTGTTTATGACCAATTAGTTGCTTTGCTTAACAGTATCGAAGTTAATGCTGGTAGGCAAATTCCTGTTTGTGTAATTCCCTATGATCAACGGCTAGAGAAGGTGCGGGCAGAGGTGGCCTGTAGGGATTATGTCACAATGTTTGAAGAATCGGATTCCCTAGCTTATTGGGATGATTTTGCCACCCAGGTATGGAAAAACTACCCAAGGGCGCAAACCACATGGCGAAAACGGGGCTTGTCGGAACTGTATCGTTTACCAATGCACCGCAAACTCTGCGGTTTAGATGGTGCTTTTGATAAGTTTATTTATTTTGATGCAGATACTCTATTAATGGGTCCTATAGACTACATTTATGAAAAGTTAGACAGTTTTGACTGGGTAGTACATGATTTTCAGTATAAATCGGAGCTAAAATATATTTTCGATGGTCCACAAGAGCTTTTGCAACAAGTGTTTTCTGATGAAAATTTGCAGAATAAGGTTTTTTGTGCGGGTTGGTTTGCCACAAAAAAACATATTTTCTCTAGGGAAATGTTAGCAAGTCTCTTGGAAAAATTAAAGGCTGGTGAGGCTGAAGTGATGGCTTTGGGGGGGCCAGACCAATCTTTATTTAACTATATGGTGTTGCAGAGTGGCATTTCATACTATAACTTTGCTTATCATGACCCGGATCAGGTAACCGGTACTCACTGGCGTTCTCAATTTGATCTGGTAGATAACGTTTTATACGACAAACAACGCCGACTGACATATTTACACTATATGAGTATAGGAGCATCAAAATTTACGCGACTTTGCAGCGGCGAAGATATGGATATTCCATATCGAGATGTGTTTTTACACTATCGCTACTTAAACTCACCAGAGGAAAGACCAAAAAGCTTTAAAGCTGAGAGTCAGTTAATGCGTTGGCAAAAAACTAGCATGAGTTTTTTCAACAAAAAATTCAGCAACATGAAGCTGAGATATCGTAACTTTAAGGATGGACTGATGAAATGAAGTGGGTTATGAAGCTTGCCAATAGACTATCCCACATTCTGCACCCTGCATAAGCATATAATAGCCACTTGTTCTCAATTAACTTCACTAAAATAGTTGCGATCGCACCACTGAATTCGCTAAAATTTATAAGCTTTAGGGTGTGGAAAAGCTCCTGAAGATCAAGCCACATTTATGGGAGACATGCTCTCTATACCCTAGTTAATCAGATTTTACAGGAAAAAACAACAATGCCGAAACGTGTACAGTTAGTTTTAAATCAAGATATTAGCAAGCTGGGAAAATCAGGCGACTTAGTAGACGTAGCTCCAGGCTATGCTCGTAATTATCTCATTCCCCAGAACTTGGCAACCCATGCCACTCCCGGTATTCTCAAACAAGTAGAACGCCGTCGCGAGAAAGAGCGCCAACGCCAATTAGAACTGCGTCAACAAGCCTTAGAGCAAAAAGCAGCTTTAGAAAAAATTGGCAGTTTGCAAATTTCTAAACCCCTTGGTGAAAACGAAGCAATTTTTGGTACAGTCACCACCCAAGATGTGGCAGATGCAATTCAGGCGGCCACCAGTCAAGAAATTGATCGCCGTGGTATCACCATCCCCGATATTAACCATATCGGCACTTATCAAGCCGAAATCAAGCTACATTCTGATGTCACGGCTCAAATCAACATTGAAGTTGTAGGCAGCTAACGGAAAGTATTGCTAAATCCTCAGTTATACTTGGGTCAACATTGCTGAATTGGAGTCCCCGTGTCTTGAGACCGGGGAAAGCTAAAATAGTAATTTTTTGAATCAGCATAGGCTAGGGCTTGTTAGTTGGTAGTTTTTTTGGGCAAGTTTACTGCTATGGCACCTTCCGCTAAATTTTCGAGTATAAGGATAATAGCAAACGCCAAGACTCAGAATTTCGCAACTAAAATCGCTTATGTCTGAAGAAATAATTTTTCAAGGTAATGGTGGCAATCGCCTACCACCCCAAAATATTGAAGCAGAAGAAGCGATTTTGGGGGGAATATTACTAGATCCAGAAGCCATTGGGCGAGTGAGCGATCGCCTATTACCCATAGCCTTTTATATTAGCGCTCACAAAGATATTTATCAAGCAGCCCTGCGCCTCCACGCCCAAGGTAAACCCACAGACTTACTCTCAGTCACCAGTTGGTTAGAAGATCACGACATCCTTTCCCGCATTGGTGGAAGAAATAAATTAGCTAGTCTCGTAGACCGCACAGTATCAGCAGTTAACATTGATGCCTTAGCAGGTTTAGTGATGGAAAAGTACCTGCGACGGCAGTTAATTAAAGCCGGTAATGAAATCGTCCATCTTGGTTACGAGACAGAAACGGAATTACCAACAGTCTTAGACCAAGCAGAACAGAAAGTTTTTGGCGTTACTCAAGAACGTCCCCACTCAGGTTTAACTCATATTTCTGACACACTGATTAATACCTTTCAAGATATTGAAACTCGTCACCAAGGCATCGCCCTACCGGGAATTCCTTGTGGGTTTTATGATTTAGATTCCTTAACCAGTGGTTTTCAGCGTTCCGACTTGATTATTATCGCCGGCAGACCATCAATGGGGAAAACGGCATTTTGTCTCAATCTCGCTCATAATATCGCAGCCAGTTATAAATTACCGGTTGCCTTTTTCAGTTTAGAAATGTCTAAAGAACAGCTGGTGCAGAGAATATTGGCTAGTGAAGCGGGAATTGAAACCAGTTATCTCCGCAGTGGGCGCATTAGTCAAACACAATGGGAACCTTTAAGCCGTGCTATTGATAAGCTTTCCGATATACCCATTTTTATTGATGACACAGCTAATATTACCATCACCCAAATGCGTAGTCAGGCCAGAAGGCTGCAAGCAGAACAAGGAACAGAATTAGGATTAATCGTCATAGATTATTTACAATTAATGGAAGGTGCTGGTGATAACCGTGTCCAAGAATTATCCAGGATTACCCGTTCCCTGAAGGGTCTGGCTCGGGAATTGTGTGTACCGGTCATTGCCCTATCTCAATTAAGTCGCGGTGTAGAAGCACGTACTAACAAGCGCCCTATGTTATCGGATTTGAGAGAAAGTGGCAGTATTGAGCAAGATGCAGACTTAGTTGTCATGTTATACCGCGATGATTATTACAATCCTGACAGTCCTGATCGGGGAATTGCCGAAGTAATCATAGCTAAACACCGTAACGGACCCACAGGCAATGTTAAGCTTTTATTTGATCCACAGTTCACCAAATTTAAAAACTTGGCCAAAGGTCAAAGAGGTTGAGAGGCGGTCTGAAGAGTTTTGGCATGGCTGATTTTGATCACA
>Ga0169931_10004175_pt1 | contig 22566 bp, 20 predicted proteins | sample Kivu_15m_20L_FD_129675 | JGI IMG/M metagenome (GOLD analysis project Ga0169931, IMG submission 129675) | Freshwater microbial communities from Lake Kivu, Western Province, Rwanda to study Microbial Dark Matter (Phase II) - Kivu_15m_20L... | ecosystem: Environmental > Aquatic > Freshwater > Lake...
AGAGAGGCGTCGGGAAATGGCGGCAAAGGAGGATGCCCTGCGAAGTGATGAGGCCGTTTTCGATCGCCTTGAGGAACGGGTACTGAGGCTGCCCTTCGATGTATTTTTCGACCATGAGCGCTTGGCGGGACGGGTGAGTGAGGCCCGGGAAGTCGTGCTTGAGCGTATCGCGCACGATCCAATCTTTCTCTTCGAGCGCGCGCATTTGGGTCCCTTTCACGACAAAGACTGACGCAAGGCGGCTCGCCGGACCCGGCGCGGTCGCGAACGCTTTGAAAAGGCTTTCCGGATCTTCAAGGGCGGAGACGAGCTGGTCGCGATCCGAAAAGAATACGTGCTCGCGATAGGGCTCGAGCGTATAGAACTCGAGGGGGATATCGTCGAGGATCTGATGGCTGCTACCGTAGAGCTCGTAAATGTCTCCCGAATCGGCGGTGTCTGGCTGCAGCACGCAGGCCGAGGTGTGGGAAAACCCTTGCGGCAAGAGTTCGCTCGCGACCCTGCCGTAAACGGTGCGGATGTGGAGCGGCGAGGTTCTGACGAGGAGGATGTCGTTCGGGCTTGCCTGGCGAGCTGCCCCCGGTTCCCAATGGTGATGAAGGTGGAGAAGCTGGCGCGTGTTGGATAAGTTGCTGCAAAGGGCTTTGGCCAAAGTGGGCAAAAAGCCGTACACGGTCGGCTCGTAGCCGACCCGTCCGTCCTTAAGAGCGAGGAACGCGATGGTGCGCCCCTCGTTTTTTTCGAGGATGAGATCGCCGCTCCCTTCAAGGCCGCCAAGGGAAAGGAGGGGGCGCCCCTTCCGGTCGGAGCGGCTCGTCATCCGGAGAAGGTAGTCCGGATCCCGCACGCGGCGCCGGTCGTCCGCGGCAAAGAGCTTGCCGATGTAGGCCCCGAGCGGCATCAAGTCGAGCATCGCGGAGGCGAGCGGTCCGTAGGCGATGAGCTCCACCTCGGCCTCGGCGAGATTCGCCTTCCGGTCGAAATGGGTTTTCCGGCCGATCCCTTCGAGGCCGAGCTGAGCGAGCGTGCTCTTCAAATTGAAGGAGACAAGACGAGGGTCGATCTGATAGCCGACGAAAGCCGGGGAAATTTCTTGAATGCGGATATGCGCGAGCGCCCGTTTTTCATCGAGCCGCTTCAGGGACAAAATCCGCCCGTCCGGGGTCACGAGGTCGTAGTGATGGGGAGTCAGGTAGCTTTCCATCGACGGGCTCAGTAGCCTTTGCCTTTTTCGTAGCGTCCCATGAGCTGGCACTCCGCGATGACGTGGCCTTTCATCGCATGTTCGACTTGGTGCTTGGTCGCCCCGGTGTGAAGGTCGAGCATCTTGTCGAGCGCATAGAGCTTGAAGAAATAGCGGTGCTCCTTGTCGGGAGGGCAAGGGCCGAAGTAGCTGCTCTTGCCGTAGGTGTTACTTCCCTGGATTCCCTGCGGCACGCTATTTTCCGGAATTTTGCGGGTGTCGGGCATGATGTTGAAAACGACCCAGTGGTCGAACATCCGCTCCGGGCGGACATGGGCCGGCACATCGGGATCGTCCATGATGAGCACAAGGCTTTTGGCTTGATGCGGCACATCGGAAATTTCGAGAGGCGGATTATAGTGTTTCCCTTCGCAGGTATAGAGCGAGGGGATGATCCCTCCTTCTTTGAACGCCGGGCTGCTCAGGTGCATCGAGGTCCTCCTCTTGAGACAAATTCATCCGGAGCATACACTTCTTTAGCTTATGCTTCCAAGAAGTTTTGGCACCCACGACGGCTCTTTCCACGCGGACGAAGTAACCGCCTGCTCGCTCCTCCTCCTCTTCGGAAGGATCGACCGGGAGAAGATTTTCCGCTCGAGAGATCCCAAAGTCCTCGAAACCTGCGATTATGTCTGCGACGTCGGAGGCGTTTACGACCCGGGCAAGCGGCGGTTCGACCACCACCAGGTCGAATACCAAGGCCCGATGAGCAGCGCCGGGATGATCCTCCTCTACCTGAAGCAGCAGGAATCGATCTCTCCGCACCTCTACGATTGGCTCAATAAAGTGCTGATTTTAGGCGTTGACGCCCACGACAACGGCCGCGCGGCGATCGAGCCGGGCGTTGCGACGTTTTCCCATATCGTGTCGAACTTTTTGCCGATCGAGTATGAATCGCCCCCGGAAGCCATGCAGGACGCTTTTTTCCAGGCGGTCGATTTTGTAGTGGGCCATTTGGACCGGCTCAAAAAACGGTTCGCTTATACGCTGGAGTGCGAGGGGATCGTCAAAATGGCAATGGCCCACGGGCAAGAGGTTCTCGTCTTCGACTGCGCCCTTCCCTGGATGGAGAACTTTTTTGATTTAGGGGGAGAGCGCCACCCGGCAAAATTCGTCATCATGCCTGCGGGAAAGCATTGGAAGCTCCGCGGCATTCCCCCAAGCCTGCACGATCGGATGAAGGTGAGAAAACCTTTGCCTGAAAGCTGGGCCGGACTGCACGAGGAGGAGCTTCGGAAAGTCTCTAAAATTCCCGGAGCGGTTTTTTGCCATAAGGGGCGGTTTATCTCGATCTGGGAGACGAAAGAAGACGCGATGAAGGCCCTCCGTCTGGCGCTGCAATCATAGGAAACAAGACATGACCATGACCACTATTTTCGGGAAAATCATCCAAGGGAAGCTCCCGTGCAAAAAAGTGTTTGAGAACGAGCGGATCTTGGCGATCGAAGACATCCATCCGGTAGCTCCGGTCCATATTCTTATCATGCCGAAAAAGGAGATCCCGAGTTTGCAGCGGGTCGAGCCGCACGATCTTCCCCTCATCGGCGAAATCATCGAAGTGGCGCAAAAAATCGCGATCGAAAAAGGGATCGCCGACGGCTATCGGCTTCTCTCGAACAACGGACCCGATGCAGGGCAGACGATTTTCCATCTCCACTTCCACCTCATCGGCGGCCGCCCGTTAGGCAAGATGGGTTAAGGATCCCCAAAAGCGAAGCCGCTCCTCGTTCGTGGAACGGAGGCGTTGGACGATTTCCGGCAAATATGGGTCGTTTGCAGAGAGCGCCTCGGGGTCCGTTTCTAGATGGACGCCGCTGAGGATTGCTTTCCCCTTGCCGATCGGGCATTCGAGGATCGCCGGAGGTTTGCCGGGAAGGTCGGCATAGCGGGCCAGGATCCGCACCCCGGAAAAATCCCCCTCGAACGCGCAGCCTCCGTTATAATAAGCGTAGAAAGAGCCGATTTCGAGTTCGAGAAGGGCGGCCCGGGCTCCCCGCTGGCTTTCGTAGTCAAACGTACCTTTTCCATAGGCCGGGCCGATGGCTGTTCCGGGAAAAAAGGCAAGCTCCCGTTCCTCGGAGACCTCAAGCGGAAACCCAACGTCGAAGGCGACTCGCTTCGCGCCGAAATAGCCGCCCGCGCAAATGCCGATATAGGTTCCTCCGTTTTCGACGAACCGCCGGATCAGGCGGCAGCCGGTGCCGCGAAGGGCCGCGTCGTAGGGTCGGTCCCGGCCTCCCGGCATGATAAAATGGGTGCAGCCGGAAAGACCGCCGACGAGGATGTCTTCTTTCGCAACCCTCTCGGCTGCTAGGGGAAAAGGGAGGGCGCCCTCCCCAATGTATACGGAAATTTTCATCGCCGTTCCATAATACCAGAAGATCTGGCATAAGGGAAAAAAATATGAGATGGGTTCCCCTATTCGCAACTGTCGCCCTCCTAGGCGCCTCCTTCGTCGGGAAGGAGGAAGAGGCGGCGCGCCGGGTGCAGGCGCATCTTTTGATCGACGATCCGGCCTCGGCTCTCATAGAGGCTCAGGCGCTTGCGTCTGAATACCCCGACTCGAAAATCGCCGGGGCGGCCCTTGTCGAGGCTCTTGCTGCATGCAAAAGGGACTCGGAAGCGCTTGACGCCTGGCATGCCCTCTCGGCAAAATACCCCGATCTCATCGCCGACCGGCATCTTTTAGAGGAGCTTGCCTGGGGAGTTCTCAAAAAAGGGCTTGATTCGACCCAAAACGGAGTGCGCCTCGCCTCTCTCATCGGGGCCTACTTGACCCATGATGTGCGGGCCGTTCCCATCCTCCAAAAGATGACGCGCGATTCGAACGCCGTAATCCGTTCCGTCGCTGTCCAAATGGCCTGCTCGTACCGCGACGCGCCGCTCAAAGACGAGATTACTCGGCTGATGGAAGAAGAGAAGGTTTGGGTCGTTCGCCTCGAAGTCATTAAGGCGATCGGCGCCCTGAAAATGAAAAACCTCGCGCCCAAACTCCAAGCGATTGTCCAATCGGAACGGGCGACTTACGAAGAGAGGCAGCTTGCGATCGAAGCGCTTCTCAATATGTACGAAGAGATTTCGTTGCCTGAACTCCGCCAGCTCGCATCGAGCAACCGCGCCGGAATGCGCCATTTGGCTTGTTCCATCGCCGCCCATTTTGAAGTCGAGGATGCGAAGGACGAAATCGTTAAACTGCTCCAAGATCCCCACCCCGACGTCCGGATCGCGGCGGTCAACGCTTTCGGGCTCCTCTATATGCATAAAACCCCGGAAGAGCGAGCTAAGAAGGCGCTTGCGGAACTCTTCAATGACGCCAATCCTGCCGTTGCAATCACCGCCGGATGGGCCGCAATCCTTCTCGATCCCTCGTTTGGGTCGGCTCCGCTCGAACGTTGGCTCTTCGACGCCCTTGCCGAAAACCGGCGCCTTGCCGCCGCAGCCCTCGCCGCCACGGGAGGAAGAGGCGCCCCGCTCGCATTAAAAACCCTCAACACGAGCAAAGACCCCTACGTCAAAGCAAATCTTGCGATTGGACTTTTAGGCCAACGGATCGAAACGGCTTTTTGCTGCGACTCGATCTATGAATTATTAAACGGGGAAAAACGGATGTGGATGTGGGATACCCGCCCGAATCCGCTCTTTCGCGTTTTGGCTCCAAGCCAGGTCCGCTATGTCGACCATATCCCTAACTATCCGGAAGCCATCGATCAGATGACGCGGCTCAATCTCGTCTCGCTCCTGGCGATCCTTGAAGACCCAAGGGCAGGGGAGGCGCTGAAAAGTTTTCTGCAAAAAAGGAGCTGGGGCATCAGCGGCGTCGCGGCAGCCACTTTGCTCCAAGAGGGGGATGAGTCGGCTCTCTCCATCGTCAGGGGCTGTTTGAACGACCCCGATCCGAACGTCCGGCTCCAAGCGTGCCTTGTCCTCGCGATGATGGGGCGCGACGAGACGGTTTTGAGCGACCTTCAAGGCGCATACGCCGGCGCGGATCACGAACGAAAACTCCACATCCTCGAGTCCCTCGGTCGGATGGGAGGTTCGGCCTCGTTCAGCTTTCTCATCGGCGCCTTCCGCGAACCGTTTCCCATTTTGCGGGTCGCTGCCGCCGCGGCGCTCATCCAGTCCGTGAACCGATGAAACAAAATGAAAAAAAAGTCAAAGAAGCGCAACACTACCTCGAAGAAATCGGGGCCGACGGCTGGCTCCTCTACGATTTCCATAAAAGCAATTACCTTGCGCATCTTTTCCTTGGCATCCCTTCGAATACGATGGTCACGCGCCGCTTTTTTTATTGGATCCCGCGAGTTGGAGAGCCGGTTCGGATCGTACACGCCATCGAGCCGCATGTACTCGACGCATGGCCCGGAAAAAAGATCGTATTCCTCTCGTGGCAATCGCTTGGCAAAGCTGTCGGAGAGGCCGTCGGAGGGGCAAAACGGGTCGCGATGGAATATTCGACCGGCAATCCTTACGTTTCCTATGTGGACGGAGGGACGGTCGATCTCGTCCGGTCGCTCGGGGCCGAAGTCGTCAGCTCCGGGCCGTTTTTAGCCCGTTTTACGGCCGTTATCGATGCATCTCAGGGAGAAAGCCACCGGAGGGCGGGGGCTGCCCTCGACCGGATCGTCAATGACGCGTGGCACTGGATCGGCAAAAAACTACGGGAGGGCGAGCCCGTGGACGAATACGCTGTTCAGCAGCTGATTTTAGCCGAGTTCGAAACATGCGGCTTGATTACGGATAGCCCTCCGATCGTCGCAGTGAACGCCCACGGAGCCGACCCCCATTTCGCAACAGCGTCGATCGGATCAAGCCCGATTCGGAGAGGGGACTTCATTCTCATCGATTTATGGGCGAAAGAAACGGCCGAGAGAGCCGTGTTCGGAGATATTACGCGGGTTGCCGTCGCCGCAGACCGTCCTACGGATAGGCAAAAACAAGTTTTCGATGCCGTAAGGGGGGCCCAAAAAGCCGGAATCGCACTCGTCAAAAGTCGGTTTGCCGAGAAAAAAAAGGTAATGGGATGCGAAGTGGACGACGCGGTCAGGAAAGTGATCCGCGAAGCCGGATTCGGAGACTATTTCACTCATAGGACAGGCCATAGCATCGAAGTGCATCTCCACGGAAGCGGCACGCATATGGATAATTTGGAGATGAGGGATGAGCGCCCAATCCTCCCAGGGACATGCTTCTCGGTAGAACCGGGCGTCTATTTACCGGGGGAATTCGGCATCCGTTTGGAATCGGATATCTATGTGCACGCCGACGGCACCGTCGAAGTCACGGGCGGGGAGCAGGATCGGATTGTCCCTCTTTTGGGAACAGCTTAAGACGGATCTCATCGATGTCGAAGCGGGACAGCGCCTCTTGAAGTTCCGCAAAAAGGAGAGGAGCCTTCCCCTCGTCTTTAAAGATGAAAAATTCGTCCGAGCCGCCCAAGAGCTGATCAAAACGCCTTTCGTCAAAATCCTTCGGCCGGAAATCGCCCATGTCGGAGAGGCGCGATTGCAAAGTAGGAATCGCCGCTGTCTGAAGCGCTAATGCAGCTTTGAAAGCAGACGGAAGGGCCGAAAATTCGAGCGTGCGCCAGCCGAATTGCCTCCCCTTGAGGCGCAAGGCCGGGTCAGGGCTTTCGTTGTAGAGGTTTTCAAGGTGGATGTCATAAAACTGCTTCGCCTTGTCGAGATGATATTCGTACGCTGCAATCGCAGGAAGAAGGGCGCGGAGAGGTTCTTTCGGATCGATTTTACGGAGAAGTCCGACCGGAAGCCCCTGCATCCGCAGTTTGTGCTCTTTGAAAAACGCGGCGATTTGAGGCTCGGACCAATTTTGGATCCTGTCTAAAAATTTAGCTTTATTAGCCGCTTCCTTCGCAGCGTTGCTGCAGGCCATTGAGCGGAAGAGGCACGTCTGGAACCCTACTTGAAGGGGAATGGTGCTTGCGACCAAGCCGAGCATCATCAACGAAGGCAAAGGCGCGACGATCCCGAAAGAGATCGTTAAGACGGCTGCAGCGATAGCCAAAAACGCCGTGAGGCTTACCTTGCCCGCAAGACTATAGAGGGTTGCGCGGCGGCCCTGCTCCAGCGCCGTTTGATGCGGGTTTTCGGTAATGAGCGGATTGAGCTGAAGTTGCCTCTGAGGGGTTAGAGCCTGAGTCGACATAGTGCCTCAAATCAGAATTTTTGCGCCCATAGGATACCGAATCGAGGAGTTCCTGCCAGTAAAAAAAAATCAAAGATTTTTTATGGGCAGTAAAAATTTCAGAGCGTCTTGCTTCATCCGCAAATGGATGCTGGCCAGGCCGTTGGATCGGTTCGGGGAAAGGGAAGCATAGAGGCCCAGCTCATCCAAGAAACGGGGGGGCTCTTTCAGGATCGTTTCAGGGGACTCCCCGCTATAGGCTTGGATGAGCAAAGCTGCCAAACCGGCGGAAATCAGGGCGTCGGCAGCGGCTTCGAAATGGACGAGTCCGTTAGAGAAGCGGGAGTAAAGGTAGAGCCGGCTCTGGCAGCCCGGGACGAGGCGGTCATCCGTGCGGTATTCCGGGGGGAGGGCGAGGAGCTTGCGCCCCAGATTGATCAGGGCGCTATACCGGTCGTCGTCCGTGCGGCAGGATTGGAAAAAATGTTTGATTTCCGCCGATTTTTGGAAAAAATTTTCACCCATGTGTGATGCCGTAAACATTTAGAGTTTGACAACATAGCCGAAATCCTGTTTGATTGTAAGCATTTCCAAGCCAAAATATTTTATGTCGAAAGAAGAAACGATCAAGATGGAGGGTAAAGTTGAAGAGCTATTGCCCAACATGAACTTCAGCGTCGTCCTGGAAAACGGGATGAGAGTCATTGCGCACCTTAGCGGAAAAATGCGGATGCGCAACATCCGGGTCTACGCTGGGGATGCTGTTACAGTCGAAATGTCGCCTTACGATTTGAGCAAGGCGCGGATCGTATACCGTCAAAAATAGAATGGCTTGAAAAGGATTGATTATATTGTCCCAAGTGCCTTAAACTTGCATGCTTTTGGAACGTAGGTAAAGCACGCCCAGGTAGCTCAGTGGTAGAGCACTTGCATGGTAAGCAAGTGGTCGTAGGTTCAATTCCTATCTTGGGCAAAACAAAAGAACGGAGGATTCTAAGAAAATGGCAAAAGAAGCTTATCAGAGAACGAAACCCCACGTAAACATTGGAACGATCGGACACGTCGACCACGGCAAAACGACCTTGACCGCCGCAATCACGAAAGTATTAGCTGAGAAAGGCGGGGCGAAATTCCGCGACTACGCATCGATCGACAATACCCCGGAAGAAAAAGCGCGCGGGATCACGATCAACGCTTCCCACGTCGAATACCAAACGGAAAAACGGCACTACGCGCACGTTGACTGCCCTGGCCACGCCGACTACGTCAAAAACATGATCACCGGCGCCGCTCAGATGGACGGTGCGATTCTCGTCGTTGCTGCGACCGATGGGCCGATGCCGCAAACGAAGGAACACATTCTCCTGGCGAGACAGGTAGGCGTTCCTGCGATCGTCGTCTTCCTTAACAAGATGGATATGATTGGCAAAGGCGACGAGGAACTCGTCGAACTCGTTGAGATGGAGCTGACCGAACTCCTCGAGTCGAAAGGGTATAAAGGAGTGCCGATTATCCGCGGTTCCGCCCTGAAAGCTCTTGAAGGAGACCCAACATACGTCGCATCGATCGTCAAGCTCATGGAGACTGTTGACGAGAAAATCCCGACCCCGGTTCGCGAAGTCGACAAGCCATTCCTGATGCCGATCGAGGACGTGTTCTCGATCTCCGGCCGCGGAACGGTCGTAACGGGTCGCGTCGAGCGCGGCAAAATCAAGGTGAACGACAAGATCCAACTCGTCGGTATCCGCGAAACGCGCGACACCGTTGCGACCGGTCTCGAGATGTTCAATAAGATCCTCGATGAAGCGCTCGCCGGGGAAAACGTAGGCGTACTCCTAAGAAGCATCGAGAAAAACGATGTAGAGCGCGGGATGGTTCTCTCGGCTCCGGGAACCTGCACTCCGCACACCAAGTTCCAAGGTACGGTATACGTATTGAACAAAGACGAGGGCGGACGCCATAAGCCGTTCTTCACCGGGTACCGCCCGCAGTTCTATTTCCGCACGACAGACGTGACGGGAACAGTTGAGCTGCCGCAAGGCACTGAGATGGTGATGCCGGGCGATAACGTCGAGATTACTGCCGAACTGATCCATCCGGTAGCGATGGAAGAAGGAATGCGCTTCGCTATTCGCGAAGGCGGCAGGACGATCGGCGCCGGTACGGTATCGAAAATCCTGAAATAAGGGATCTCAGCATAGGGGAGCGAACGCTCTCCTATGCGTGTTGGGGTGTGTAGCTCAGTTGGTAGAGCAGCGATCTCCAAAGTCGCGGGCCGGGGGTTCGAGTCCCTCCGCACTCGAAACCAGCAAACCAGAGGTGACAGTGACAACGATTACGACAGAAAAGAAAAAAGTCTCATACTTCCGGGAAGTCCAAAATGAACTTAAAAAAGTCACCTGGACCTCTAAAGGTGAGTTGATTTTCTGCACGAAGGCAGTAATCATTGCGACCTTTCTATTTGGATTTGCTATTTATTTAGTCGACTTGGCGATCGGTTCAATGCTGAAAGGGGCGAATGGCCTTTTCCAGCTGATTTTCGGTTAAGGGATAAGGAGAAGTATGCACAAATGGTATGTCGTCCAGGTCATGTCGAGCCACGAGAGGAAAGTGAAGAAAGCTCTCGAAGAGTTCCGTCATGCGAAAGGGTTTGACGATGACATCGTTGAGATCCTGATCCCCACTGAAAACGTTTCCGAAGTCAAGAGGGGCCAGCAAAAAATTAGCGAAAAAAGGATGTGGCCCGGCTATATCCTCGTGAAAATGAATTTGACCGAGGAAGCGTGGGCCTACGTAAAAGACACCGCAGGCGTCATTGACTTCCTTGGTGGCGAACACCCGACTCCGCTATCGGAGAAAGAAGTCGCCGATATCATGAAAGAATTAGAAGACCGTCAAAAAGGCATTGTACAAAAGCACAAAGTCGATGTGGGAGACAAAGTCAAGATCACTGACGGAGTGTTTGTCAATTTCGTCGGCACGGTCATGGAAGTCAACCACGAGAAAGGACGCCTCAGCGTCATGGTCTCCATTTTCGGCCGCGATACGCGCGTCGACGACCTCGAGTTTTGGCAGGTGGAGCAAGCCACCGCTGAGACCTCGAGCTAATCTTCAGAGGCGGATGTCTCTGGGGATCTAATGAAAACCCATGAGGAGAGGGGAACCACCCTTCGCTTGGACTCATAAAGGACAATATGGCAAAAAAACTTGTAAAGCAGATCAAACTGCAAATTCCGGCAGGAAAAGCCAACCCCGCCCCACCGATCGGCCCGGCCCTCGGTTCCGCAGGGATCAACATCATGGCTTTCTGCAAGGAGTTCAATGCAAAGACGCAAGATAAAGCCGGGGACGTTTTGCCCGTCATTATTAGCGTATTCCATGACAAAAGCTTCACGTTTATCACGAAGCAGCCTCCCGTATCAAGGATGATCCTGAAAGAATTAGGGATCGAGTCCGGCTCCAAAGTGCCGAACCGGGATAAAGTGGGCAAGCTGACCCGCGCTCAGGTTAAGAAAATCGCTAAATCGAAAGCGGAAGACATGCGGATCGTGTCCGTTGAAGCCGCTGAGATGATGGTGATGGGAACTGCCCGGTCTATGGGCGTAGACATCGTGGAGGGCTAAAATGGCGCACCGTTCTAAACGAATGAAAAAAATCGACACGCTTGTCGATCCTGCGAAAATCTATAAACTCGACGAGGCCGTCGCCCTTTTAAAAAATTGCCCGGCAGTCAAGTTTGACCAATCGGTAAACGTTGCGCTGAAAATCGGCATCGATCCGAAAAAATCGGATCAGCAAGTCCGCGGAACAGTTTCCCTTCCCCACGGAACCGGTCAAAAAGTAGTCATCGTCGTGATCGCTAAAGGGGAGAAAGCCAAGGAAGCTCTGGAAGCAGGCGCTGACATGGTTGGAGCTGATGAACTTTTAGAAAAAATCAAAGGCGGATGGACTGATTTCTCAGCTCTCGTCGCAACACCGGATATGATGCGCGAACTCGGCAAGCTCGGCAAAGTGCTAGGGCCGAGAGGCTTGATGCCGACGCCAAAGGCCGGTACGGTGACAACCGACGTCGCTAAAGCCGTAAAGGAGTTAAAAGGCGGTAAAATCGAGTTTAAAGTAGACAAAACCGGCAACGTGAATAATGCCGTCGGAAAAATCTCCTTTTCCTCGCATCATCTCGTCGACAACCTTCGCGCGCTCCTTACAGCGATTTCCCGCTCGAAGCCAGCCAGCGCAAAAGGCAATTTCCTCCGGTCTCTTTATGTCTCTTCGACAATGGGTCCTGGATTGAAAATCGATTTGCAATCGCTGGATTTAGGATAAGGGGTCATTAATGAGAAAAGAAAAACAACTCCTGCTAAACGAAATTAAGCAAAAGATCGATGGTTCGAGCGCCATGATCATCACCCGCTACGATAAGCTCGCCCCGAATACCTCTTGGCAGCTTCGCGACCAATTGGCAAAATCGGGCGGCTGTTTTGAAGTAGTTAGAAAACAAGTCTTTATCAAAGCGGCGCAGCAAGCCGGCATTCCGATCGAAGAAACCCAGTTGAAGGGCCACGTCGGGGTCGTTTTCGTTAACCAACCCGATGCGATGCCTTCGACAAAAACGATTTATAAATTCTCAGAGGAGAACGGGCAGATTTTTGAAGTGCTGTTCGGTCAAATCGAAGGGAAAATCGTTCCCGGCGGGGATTTGGAGATTCTCTCCAAACTGCCCGGAATCGACGAGATGCGCGCTATGCTCCTGGGACTCTTTACATCGCCGATGTCCCAAATGCTCGCAGTCCTGGAAGCCGTTATGGCGGAGCCGCTTTCGATCATAAGTCAAAAAAGTGAATGAAAATTTGAGGAGAAAATCACCATGAGTCATCAATTAGACGAACTCGTCGAAAAGTTGAGCCAACTTTCCGTATTAGACATGGCCAAACTAAAAGAAAAACTAGAAGAGAAATGGGGCGTCAAAGCTGCAGTTGCCGTTGCCGCGGCGCCAACCGGCGGAGCGCCAGCTGAAGCAGCAGCAGCTTCGGAGTCGACTGAATTTAAAGTCACTCTCGAAGGACCGATCCCCGATGATAAGAAAATTGGAGTCATTAAAGCTGTCCGCGAAGTAACAGGTCTGGGTCTGAAAGAGGCAAAAGATCTCGTAGAAGGCGCTCCAAAAGATCTGAAAGCATCTTGCCCGAAAGCAGAAGCTGAGGAAATCAAGAAGAAAATCACTGCGGCAGGCGCTAAAGTCACCCTTAAAGGGCTGTAAACTTTAGAGTATTATTTGACTGTAGGACGATATTTGCTGAGTTTGGCTAAAACTAGAGTGCAGAGCAATTTGCTGTGTCTAACTGCCCGAAAGGGTTTTTTTGAGACTGCAAATTTGCCTCTCTCTCTATTAAATTGGTCAAGCTCTGCAAAATTTGTATACAACGTCGATCCGAAAGTGTACAATTTTTAGCGCAGAGGCTGCTATATGGCAGCTTCTGCTCTTATGTATTTTTAGAATCAGTGTCTGTAGGAGCGGTTGCCCATGTTAAAAAAGCCCCCTAAACGGGTGAGTTTTCGCGAGCGGGAAGAGATCATCGATCTCCCGAATTTGATCGAAATTCAAATTAAGTCCTATAACCAATTTCTCCAATCCCATCTGTTGTCTCATGAGAGAGAAAACATTGGTCTGCAAGAAGTTTTCACTGAAATTTTCCCTATTAAATCTTATGACGAAAAAACGGTTTTGGAGTTCCTCTCGTATAATTTGGGCGTTCCTAAATATTCCCCTGAAGAGTGCATCCGGAGAGGGATCACGTACAATGTGACCCTAAAAGTCAAATTCCGCCTTACGGATGAAACGGGAATCAAAGAAGAAGAAGTCTATATGGGAACGATCCCCATTATGACGGATAAAGGGACGTTTATCATCAACGGCGCCGAGCGAGTCATTGTATCCCAACTCCATCGCTCTCCCGGCATTTCCTTCGAGCAAGAGCGCCATCCTAAAGGCACGATGATCTATTCATTCCGCATCATCCCGTATCGCGGAAGCTGGCTGGAAGCCTCTTTTGACAATAACGACATGGTCTATATCTACATCGACCGGAAGAAGCGCCGCCGTAAAATTCTTGCCTCTACCTTTATCCGTACTTTAGGGTATTCGACCGACGCCGACATTCTTGAGGAGTTCTTCGAGACCGTTAAGGTTAAGATCAAGAGCGAGAAGGACTTCGTTAAACTCGTCGGTAAAATCCTGGCTGAAGACGTCGTAGACGAGCAGACGGGTCTTGTATTCGGGAAAGCCAGCGAAAAACTGACTACCGCCATGTTGAAGCGGATGGTTGATGAAGGGATCCAAGCAGTCCGAATCGCTGAGGAAGCCGATGAGACTCACCCGATCATCAAAATGCTCTCGAAAGATACAACTGATTCTTACGAGTCCGCGCTCAAAGATTTCTATCGCAAAATCCGCCCCGGAGAACCCCCAACGCTCTCGAACGCCCGTTCGACGATCATGCGCCTCTTTTTCGACCCGAAACGGTACAACTTAGGGCGTGTAGGACGCTATAAGCTCAATCGCAAGCTAGTGATGGGTTCGAGCGATGAAGAAATGGGTGTCGTAACGCTCCGCAAGGAAGATGTGATCGCTGCGCTCAAGTATCTTATCCGCCTCAAGTTAGGCGATGAAAATGCGCATGTCGACGACATCGACCACTTGGGGAACCGCCGCGTGCGTTCCGTGGGCGAGCTCATCCAAAACCAGTGCCGGATCGGCTTGGCTCGGATGGAAAAGATCATTAAAGAACGGATGAACCTTTTCGATTTCTCCTCCGATACGATGACTCCGGGGAAAATCGTTTCCGCTAAAGGTCTGGCCGGCGTCTTGAAAGACTTCTTCGGGCGTTCTCAGCTGTCTCAGTTCATGGATCAAACGAACCCGATTTCCGAATTGACCCACAAGCGCCGCCTCTCCTGCTTGGGACCCGGCGGACTCAATCGCGAAAGAGCAGGATTCGAAGTGCGGGACGTTCACCCTTCCCACTATGGCAGGATTTGCCCGATCGAAACGCCGGAAGGACCGAACATCGGTTTGATCACCTCGCTTTCTACATTTGCGAAGATCAACGAATTCGGCTTTATCGAAACTCCATACCGAATCGTTCGAGAAGGGGTTGTAACGGATGAGATCGAGTACATGACCGCCGATCAGGAAACGGATCTCGTCATCACCCAAGCCTCCACGCCGCTCGATCAATACAACATGTTCGAGACGAACCTTTGCTGGGCTCACCAGCGTGGCGAGCCGATGGAGATCGAAACGACGAAAATCACCCACATGGACGTCTCTTCGAAACAGCTTGTATCGATTGTGGCCGGTCTGATCCCGTTCCTAGAACATGACGACGCCAACCGCGCGCTCATGGGATCGAACATGCAAAGGCAAGCAGTGCCCCTGCTTAAGCCGGAAGCGCCGATAGTCGGCACCGGTTTGGAAGGACGCTCTGCCCGCGACTCAGGCGCCGTCGTTGTCGCAGTCGAAGACGGTGTCGTTGAGTATGTCGACGGCTATAAGATCGTCGTAGCTCCAAAGGACAACCCGCTGAATAAGCACACATATGTCCTTAAAAAGTTCATGCGCTCCAACAGCGGCAGCTGCATCAACCAGACGCCTCTTTGCAACGTGGGAGACAAAATCCACGCCGGGGATGTATTGGCCGACGGACCTGCCACTGACAAAGGGGAAATCGGCCTTGGGAAAAACGTCCTTGTCGCATTCATGCCTTGGTGCGGCTACAACTATGAAGACGCGATTATTATTTCCGAGAAGCTGATCCGCGAAGATGCTTACACCTCGATTTACCTTGAGGAATTCGAGCTGACGGCGCGCGATACGAAGCTCGGGAAAGAAGAGATTACGAAAGATATCCCGAACGTCTCGGAAGAGATGCTAAAAGATCTTGGAGACGACGGCATCATCCGCATCGGGGCTCACGTCGAGCCGGGATCGATTCTCGTAGGTAAAATCACTCCGAAGTCCGAAACGGAACTTTCTCCCGAGGAAAGGCTTCTCCGGGCGATTTTCGGCGAAAAAGCGGCGGATGTAAAAGATGCGTCTCTTACCGCCCCTCCCGGAACGGAAGGCGTCGTCATGGACGTCAAGGTATTCTCACGGCGCGATCGTTTATCGAAAACCGATGACGAACTCGTCGAAGAGGCGACCCGCATCAAAGACATCCACTCTGATTTCAAGACGAAGGAAGCGGAACTGCAGATCGAGTTCCACGAGAAACTCGGAGCGCTCCTTCTCAACGAAAAAGCGCCTGCCTCGATCATGCACCGGAAGACGGGCGAAGTATTGATCGAAGAAGGGCAAGTGATCGTTCAAGAAATGATCGAGCAGCTTGAGAACGAAAAAGCCGAAGATTTGATCATGGCCGACAAGGAGATCTATGTCGAGCTGAAGAAAATCTTACGCGATTTCGAGCTTACCTATCAAAGTCTCCAGATGCAGCATAAAACCGAGATCGAGTTTATGCGCAAAGGCGATACGGATCTCGACCCGGGCGTTATCCGCCAGGTAAAGGTCTATATTGCGACGAAGAGAAAGCTGCAAGTCGGCGATAAAATGGCCGGCCGCCACGGGAATAAAGGCGTCGTGGCTCGACTCGTTCCCGAGGCGGATATGCCCTATCTTCCAAACGGGGAGACGATTGAAATTATCCTCAACCCGCTCGGCGTGCCATCTCGTATGAACATGGGCCAGCTTCTGGAAACGCACCTAGGCTATGCTGCTAAAAAAGCGGGCATTTATGTTAAGAGCGCTGTCTTCGAAGGCTTCCCTGAATCAAAAATCTGGGAAATGATGAAATCCCAGACGATGTTTAAAGACGGGAAGGTTCACTTGTACGATGGACGTTCCGGAGAACGGTTCGACAACCAGGTCGTGGTCGGCTACATCTACATGATGAAGCTAAGCCACTTGGTCGCGGACAAAATCCACGCCCGTTCGATCGGACCATATTCTCTCGTGACTCAGCAGCCTCTCGGCGGCAAGGCTCAAATGGGCGGCCAGAGGTTCGGGAGATGGAAGTGTGGGCGCTCGAAGCGTATGGAGCGGCTCATCTTCTCCAAGAGATGATGACGGTCAAATCCGACGACGTTGCAGGACGCACGAGGATTTATGAGTCGATCGTTAAGGGCGAAAACACGCTCGTTGCCGGAACGCCGGAGTCGTTCAACGTACTCGTGAAAGAGATGCAAGGCTTGTGCCTCGACATCCGCACGGAATTTGTAGAGTAGACGGATTTTTCCGCCGCGCTTCCATGAGGCGTGGCGGTCTTATAAACTAAAAAAGGTTGAAGATGCCCCCTTTTGAAGCAGACGAAGATGTAAGAAGCGCCCATTTCGATAAATTGACTATCAAAATCGCCTCAGACGAAGTGATCGGGAACGAATGGTCCCGCGGCGAAATCAAAAAACCCGAAACGATTAACTACAGGACCTTCAAACCTGAAAAAGGCGGCCTGTTTTGCGAAAAGATTTTCGGACCGACTCGGGATTGGGAATGCGCATGCGGCAAATATAAGAAAATCAAGCACAAAGGGATTGTTTGCGACCGCTGCGGCGTCGAGGTGACCCTTTCGAAAGTCCGGCGTGAACGGATGGCCCATATCGATCTTGCTGTCCCAGTCGTACATATTTGGTTTTTCAAAACAATGCCGTCCCGCATTGGCAACCTGCTTGGCATGTCGACTGCAGATTTAGAGAGGGTCATTTATTACGAAGAATTTGTCGTAACCGACCCGGGCCGCACTGACCTTCAGAAAAAGCAGCTCCTCAATGACAACGAATACCGCGAAGCCCAAGAGAAGTGGGGCGCCGACGGTTTTGTCGCGAAAATGGGCGGAGAGGCGATCGCGCTTCTTCTTCAAACTGAAGACCTATCTGCGCTAGTCGTGGACCTCAAAGATAAACTCCGTAAAACGAAGTCGATGCAAGCGCGCATGAAGCTTGCAAAGCGTCTGAAAATTGTCGAGGGGTTTGCACAGTCGACAAACAAACCTGAGTGGATGGTTCTTGCCCGCGTTCCTGTCATCCCGCCGGATCTGCGCCCGCTTGTTCCTCTCGACGGCGGACGCTTCGCAACCTCCGACCTCAATGACCTTTACCGCAGGGTCATCAACCGAAATAACCGTTTGAAGTCGATCCTCAAGCTCAAGACTCCCGATGTGATCGTCCGAAACGAGAAGAGGATGCTCCAGGAAGCTGTAGACGCGCTCTTTGACAACGGCCGCCATGGACACCCGGTCATGGGCGCCGGCAATCGGCCCCTCAAAGCGCTTTCCGAAATGCTCAAAGGAAAGCAAGGCCGCTTCCGCCAAAACCTCCTCGGTAAACGGGTTGACTACTCAGGCCGTTCCGTTATCGTCGTCGGTCCCGAGCTTAGATTCAACCAGTGCGGTTTGCCGAAGAAAATGGCTCTCGATTTATTTGAGCCGTTTATCGTCAAACGTTTGAAAGATCTTGGCTATGTCTATACGATCCGCTCGGCGAAAAAACTCATCCAAAAGCAAGCTCCTGAAGTGTGGGACGTTTTGGAAGAGATCATCAAAGGACACCCTGTCCTTCTCAACCGCGCGCCGACGCTGCATAGGCTCGGGATCCAAGCGTTCGAACCGGTCTTGATCGAAGGAAAAGCCATCCGGATCCATCCGCTCGTCACAACGGCGTTCAACGCCGACTTCGACGGCGACCAGATGGCCGTACACGTGCCCCTGTCTATCGAAGCGCAGCTCGAAGCGAAGCTTCTCATGATGGCCCCGGACAATATCTTCCTGCCGTCCTCCGGCAAACCTGTCGCAGTTCCCTCGCAGGACATGATCCTTGGCTTGTATTATTTGATGCACGATCCGATCTTTATCCCTGAAAAGGCGAACCAGCCGATTAAGGTTTTCGGAAACACTGAAGAAGTGCTGATGGCTTACCATTCTAGCGGAAGCTACAATTGGCATGAAAAGCCTGCCCAAAACCAACGGATTGACCACTACGGCCGAGGGCTTCACATCCACCAGAAGATCAAGGTGTTGATTGACGGCGGCATCATCGAGACGACTCCGGGGCGCGTGATTTTCAATACCATCGTCCCGAAAGAGCTCGGTTTCCAAAACTACGTTCTTCGCAAAAAGAGGCTATCCGAACTCGTCCTCGAGTGCTATAAGAAGATCGGCCTTGAGGCGACAGTCCGGTTCTTGGATAAGATGAAGAATCTTGGCTTTGCCGAGGCGACTAAAGCGGCTATCTCGATGGGTACCAGCGATGTGAAAGTCCCTGCCCATAAAAAGCAGATGCTTGAAGAAGCTGCAAAACGGGTTGCCGTCGTTAAGAAGCAATATGAAGACGGGATTATCACCGAAGGCGAGCGGCACTCGAAGATCATTAGCATCTGGACCGAAGTATCCGATAAGCTGTCCGAGGATCTCTTCAAGCTGATCTACGATACGTCGACCGGCCACCTCAACCCGCTCTACCTCATGGTAGACTCGGGAGCGAGGGGGAACAAATCCCAGGTCAAGCAGCTTGGCGCCCTCCGCGGCCTGATGGCTCGCCCATCCGGCGAGATCATCGAATCCCCGATCACCGCGAACTTCCGCGAAGGTCTGACGGTGATGGAATACTTCATCTCGACTCACGGAGCTCGAAAAGGTCTTTCCGATACGGCGCTTAAAACCGCTGACTCGGGATACTTGACTCGCCGTCTGGTTGACGTTTCGCAGGACGTAACGGTAACGCGTGACGATTGCGGCACTTTGAACGGGATCGAAGTTGGGGCCATCAAGCAGGGCACGGAAGAGCTTCTCCCGATTAAAGACAGGATTTACGGCCGTACAGTGCTGGACGATATTTATCAGCCCGGCAACAGCACGAAGATCCTGGCGCGCTCCGGCGATATATTGAATGCAGCCCAGGCTGAAGCGATCGACGATGCGAGCATCGAGACGATCCGGATCCGCTCCGCTCTCACTTGCGAGAGCCGCCGCGGGATCTGCGCGAAGTGCTATGGCCTCAACCTCGCTACCGGCAACATCGTCGGGATGGGGGAGTCGATCGGGATCATCGCCGCTCAGTCGATCGGGGAGCCAGGTACGCAGCTTACGATGAGAACCTTCCACTTGGGCGGTATCGCGTCCGCAGGCTTGAGCCCTGAGCTGATTGCCGAACATGACGGACTCCTTGTATACATGGACCTTCGCGTCGTCCAAAACGAAGAAGGACATTGGCTTGCGCTCAACAAGAACGGATCGCTCCAACTCGTAAAAGACGAGGGACGGACTCTTGAAGACTATAAAAAGCTTCTGAGCAACAAGTCGATCGAGCCACTCCAAAGCTTTACGATCGAGCTGGGGACAAAAATCCTCTTTGCAGACGGATCGAGAGTCAAGAAGAAGGTGAAAGTCGGCCAGTGGGAGCAGCATAGCAGCCCGATCATTTGCGAGCGCCCCGGTTATGTGAAGTACGAAGACCTCGTCGAAGGAATTTCTACTCAAAGAGAAGTCAACAAGCAGACGGGCCAGGTCGAGCTGATCGTGAAGCAGCACCGCGGAGAACTCCACCCGCAGATCGCGATCTATACCGATCCGGAATATACCGAGCTGGTGGGAACGTACGCGATCCCGTCAAGCGCGGTCATTTCAACCCGGGAAGGGCAGTTCGTCGCAGCTGGTATGGTCCTTGCCAAACTGCCGCGCGGCGCGATCAAGACGAAGGACATCACCGGCGGTCTGCCGCGCGTTGCCGAACTCTTCGAAGCCCGCCGTCCGAAAGACGCCGCTGAAATCGCAAAACTCGACGGAGTCATCGACTTCCGCGGAGTGCAGAAGAACAAGCGGATCGTTGTCGTCCGCGACGAGACGACCGGTATGGAAGAGGAGCATCTCATCCCGCTGACCAAGCACTTGATTGTCCAGAAAGGGGACAACGTCGTGAAAGGCCAGCAGCTTACGGAAGGTCTTGTCGTGCTCCAAGAGATCCTTGATATCTGCGGAGTGCGCGAACTCCAAAAGTATCTGGTCAACCAGGTGCAAGAGGTCTACCGCCTCCAGGGCGTCGACATCAACGACAAGCACATCGAGATCATCGTGCGCCAAATGCTGCAGAAGGTGCGGATCACCGACCCGGGCGATACGACATTCCTTCACGGGGAAGACGTCGACCGGAAACTGTTCCACGAGCAGAACCGCAAGACGATCGAAGAGGGCGGCAAGCCCGCATCGGCGGCGCCGGTCCTTCTCGGGATCACCCGCGCTTCTCTCGGCACCGAGTCCTTCATTTCGGCCGCCTCCTTCCAAGAGACGACCCGCGTCCTTACGGAAGCTGCAAGCGAAAGCAAGACGGATTATATGCTCGATATGAAAGCCAACCTGATCATGGGCCACATGATTCCTGGCGGTACAGGATACGAGTATCATAAGAGAGTCAATCGCTACATCGAAGCGCAGACGAACGAGGAACTCGAGATCGACTTTAGCAGCGATGCGGAGCCAGCCCTCGCGTAAAGCAATCGAATACCCCCGGAAGGACCGGGGGTATATAGCCGCTCCACTTCAAAGACCTTGATATTCCAAGGAGGCGACCGAGATTTGAGTCAGGTTAGCCGTTCCCGAAGCAGCTACACTTAAAAAGTTTAGCGAAGCAGGTAGACTTAAAGCTTGTGGCTGTCCAACGCCGGAAGACCCGGGTCTTTGAAGTGGAACGGATATATCCACCGGGGCTCAGCCCTGCAATCCGGCAAAGGATTTGGCACTTTACAAACCCGGATTCCAAAAGGGCGCAGCCATTTGGTGGTAAAGGGCGAAGAGCTTAGTGGGTTGTTCGGTAGGTTCCTCAGCCGATATACACAACGTGGTTCAAAATTTGGGAATTTGGCAAAGCCGGCGCCCGGAATTTTCATCAGGCTGCAGGCCGGCGCGCGAGGGGTTCCCTATTGACTAATAGGGGGCCTTGAGCGCGGATGTAAAGGCCGGGATGCCGGCGAAGTCAAAAACCAAATTTTGAACCACGTTGTGTATACCCCAATTCAGGGGGCTCTAATTCCTATGATTCGATTCATTTGAGTTTGGTTTATCGACCATTTACTTTCTAATTCGCTTCTTTTTGTTTTAAGTGAATCGTGTATGTTTTCCCTATTCGTAACTTCTAGTGCGCGTGGAATGCGTCTTTGGAATTCTATCCAGAGACTCGGATCTTTTCTAAATCCGTTTGCTAGGATGCTTATTTGATCTAATAAATTTTCCACGCAGGTCAGTATCAGCATGCATTTATAGTCGTTCATCTGACTTACATACGATCTCTCTTTGAGGAGATAATGGAGAAGCGAAAAGAATCCACATTGATCCAACGGATCAACGATTCTCTTTTTAGCTGCTTTGTCTAGGAGTTCTACGGCTGTCTCGATATGTTTATTCGTTAGGGTCGCTCCATCCATTTTTTCGCTCTCCGATAAGCATCCGATGAGAAACATAAAAATCTCTCTTTGATGTTCCCGGCTATAGGAACTATTCTGGCTGGGTCCGAATAATCGAATGGTTCGCTCTACGAGGGTTTGATGAGTTGCGCCATGGGCATATACAAGGGCAAACATCAAGTATGAGATGAAATGCGGCAAATCATGCAATGCGATCCGTTCTTCATCGATTCCCATATTTAAAAGAGCGACTCCCGTGTCGATCAGCTGCGGGCTTGGGCTTTGAGTCTGCGCCCTTAGGAGCTTCCCGATTGTCATGGCTTGAATGAGTAGCGCGGTGGAATAAGCAAATCGAGATGGCATCGTATCTTTCCCCTTGGCCGTGTCGCTGAGTCCTTTACTGAGTAATTCTGCTTTCTTGCTTGGCATTGGCGCGTCGAGAAACGGCAGGACTTTTTGACGCAGCGCGATGTTTCTTTCAAGAATCTGGTAACATAGTACAGGAAGATTCGGAAAGCTTGGATGATAGGTGAATAGCTGATGCATTTGCTGCTGAAGCGTTGTGAATGCATGCACCGCTTGCCAACCCTGTAATTGCGATTGTTCAAACAAATCCAGATCAAGCAACAGTTTTTCTGTAAAATCTGAGATCTATCCTCCCAGTCCTCCTATTTTTTGAATTTTGCTCCGACAGCTGTGCTCGTTTTTTGTCCGGCCCCCAAGGCTTCCGCTCATAAAT
>Ga0169931_10004178_pt1 | contig 22562 bp, 21 predicted proteins | sample Kivu_15m_20L_FD_129675 | JGI IMG/M metagenome (GOLD analysis project Ga0169931, IMG submission 129675) | Freshwater microbial communities from Lake Kivu, Western Province, Rwanda to study Microbial Dark Matter (Phase II) - Kivu_15m_20L... | ecosystem: Environmental > Aquatic > Freshwater > Lake...
ATATTCCTCACTGCTGCCTCCCGTAGGAGTCTGGTCCGTGTCTCAGTACCAGTGTGGGGGATCATCCTCTCAGAACCCCTACCCATCGTAGCCTTGGTGAGCCGTTACCTCACCAACAAGCTAATGGGCCGCATGCCCATCCTTAACCGCCTGAGCTTTAATAATAGAATCATGCGATTCTAAGATACTATGGGGTATTAATCCGAATTTCTCCGGGCTATTCCCCAGTTAAGGGTAGGTTGCATACGTGTTACGCACCCGTGCGCCACTTGCCACCAAGTAAGCAAGCTTACTCGTGCTGCCGTTCGACTTGCATGTGTTAGGCCTGCCGCTAGCGTTCATCCTGAGCCAGGATCAAACTCTCCATTGTAAAAGAATTGATTTTGTTAGGCTCATTAATATTTTGGCTGTTGCACTAAATCAAAGAACTGTTTTTCAAAATTCGGACTGCAAAGCTAAGTTGACTTTTGGCTTTCACAAGCCTTTGTTCAAAAAATTGCAGATTACTTTCAGACCCTCAGAGAATGTTATTTCCTGTCTGTCTTTTCAAATAACCGCCTTCCGTCTGAAAGCGGGTGCAAATGTAAAGTGACATTTCAATTGCGCAACTACCTCCCTCATTTTTTTTCGAAATAATTCTTTGATTGCTTATTTACAGGCTAATAAAATTCTATTCGCGCAATAAATCCCTAATTTCATCGGTCATTCTCGCCATTTCTGACTCTGAAGTTCCATCATAAAACCCTCTAATCCTTTTGAGGCGGTCTATGAGAACAACATTTTCGGTGTGAACGAAATCCTGCATTCCTCCATCACCATGATCCAGAACCGCGAAATAACTCCTTCGAGCCAGGTCATAAATTTCTTTTTTATCTCCCGTCAAGAAAAACCAATTGGATTTGTCAGCCCCAAAACGCTCAGAATAGTCTTTCAAAATTTGAGGAGTGTCATATTCCGGAGTTACAGAATGGGACAAAATCAAGAAGTCAGGTTCAGAAGTTAGACTTTGTTGAACGGAAACCAAATTACCCGTCATGATGGGACAAATGGTGGGGCAGCGAGTGAAAAAGAAATTGGCTATATACACTTTATCCTTTGTCAATTGAGATGTGACCGTATCTGAAAACTGATTAACCAACTTGAATTCCCTGATCCTATGTGGCGACCTCATAGCTTGTTGGTCGGAATCAACCAAACGGGGGTTGACATCCGAAGGACGGTAAACCGGAAGAGGATTGTTTTTTCGGTTGATGAAAAAGCCAATCGTGACGGACAAAGCGAAAATGACGAGAAATGCAACGATTGCTTTCATTCTTCTTGTTGTTTGGAACTATGCAGGCAAAGAAAAAGTTCAATACGACACTCCATCTGTTTTGAAAAGAACTCACTATATATGTGTGCCGGGCTCACATTAACAGACTCAACTTTATCGAAAGTATTTCGGATAAAAGAGAGGTCTTTTTCAACCATGGCACATGCGCAAACTTAGTTGGGCTATCTCAAATGGGCCACAAGTAATGCGAGTAATTTAGCCGCGATGACAAATCTCATGAGGAATTTTCGAGAGTTAATAGATGGTTGGTTGAATCTCAATCCGACTTCGCCTTCTAATTGGGACCTTTTCCTGAGGTCGGCAATTCTATTGGTTGCACTTGGGCTGTTCTCGGTAATTGCCTGGTGGCTGACAAGGAATCTTTTCCGTCTGTTGAGTAAGTACCTTCTTCCCAAAACTAAAAAGAAGTGGGATGGATATTTATTGAACAGACGTTTTTTTAGAGGTATCGGCCACTTGATTCCCGCAGTTATCATCTATCGAACAGTGGGCATCTGTTTATTTGATTTCCCTTTGCTGATTCCGGTGGTGAGGGTGGTTGCGCAACTATATATAGTGGTAACATGCACAGTTGTCCTTTCGACATTGTCGGACGTAGTAGGTGATGTTTTCTCGGAACGTGATAGATGGAAGGATAAACCCGTCAGAAGCTATGTGCAACTCTCCAAGATTATTCTGTGGGTTCTGAGTGTGGTGTTCATATTAGCCGCATTGGTGGATAGGTCACCTGTTGTGGTGATTGGTAGCTTTGGTGCCGCGACAGCTATCCTTTTAATAATTTTCAGAGATCCTTTGCTCGGGTTTGTGGCCAGTGTTCACATGTCTTTGGCTGACTTGGTCAGGGTGGGTGACTGGATTACGGTAGATAAGTACGGTGCAGATGGAGAGGTGATTGAAATAAACTTGACCACTGTTAAAGTGCAAAACTGGGATATGACATTGACAATTGTTCCCAGTTACTCATTGATTTCGGATTCCTTCAGAAACTGGAGGGGCATGCAAGATAGCAATGGAAGGAGAATCAAACGGCATATCAATATCAGTCTCCGCAGTGTTCGATTCTGTGATGAGGAGCTATTGAATAGGCTGAGAACCTTACAAATTCTGCGCGGATACATTGATAGTAAGCAAGCTGAGATAGCCGCATATAATGAAGAGAAACACATAGAAAGAGCCAATTTGGCAAATGGAAGGCACCTGACCAATTTGGGGTTGTTCCGGATTTACGCCTTGTTGTACTTGGAAAATCACTCCATGATCAACGCAGAGATGACCTACATGGTAAGGCAGCTCCAATCAACAGAAATGGGTGTTCCTCTTGAGATCTATGCGTTTTCGAAAGAGAAAAAATGGGAGAATTTTGAGCGCGTAACTTCAGATTTATTTGACCATTTCTTTTCGGTTCTCCCTCAATTTGAACTGGATATCAATGAATATTCGGAACTGAGTGTGAGAACCGGTAAAAAGGAGGGCAAACAGTGAAAGTCAATAAGCACTTGGCCTTGCAGTTGGCCGCGGTCACCATCATTGGTATGCCACTGATTGGATATATCATTATGTGTTTCTTTCCCGATGAAGATTACATAACGCACTTTATTGGTCTAAAACCCATCTGGCAACAGCTGGTGGTCGGTTCTTTGGTGGGTCTCGGAGCTGCCGGTGGTGCATTGCTCATTATCAGGTTGCCATTTTTGCGGGAAGCTAGTTTGCAATACGCGGGATTGTTGAGCAGTTTGAAATTGACCCAATCTGAGAAAGTGTATGTATCAGTTTGTGCCGGAATAGGAGAAGAATTCCTTTTCAGGGGTGTCGTTCAACCATTGTTGGGCATCTGGGTTACTGCAGTGGTTTTTGTTGGTTTGCACGGCTACCTGAACTTGAGAGACTGGCGAATATTCGTTTACGGTCTATACATGACCGCGGTGGTAGTGTTGTTTGGCTTTCTAACAATAGAATATGGACTGATGACAGCTATAGTGGCTCATACTCTGGTAGACATACTGCTGCTGGCGGGAGTGAAATCAGATGACACAAAAGAGGAGGATTGGTCAGAATTGAATGAACAATATGAAGAAGAAAAAGAACAATGATGAAAGAGGTGGGCTGGTCTATTCGACCGGTTCTGTGCCCAATGTTTTCGAAAATGACGAATTCCCGTTGCAGACTCCCGAATGCCAAACTTTGAAAGTTTGGCTTGACAGAAAACAACGAGCCGGAAAAACTGCAACCCTGATTACAGGTTTTTTAGGTACCGATGAAGATCTGAACCAATTGGCCAAAACTCTGAAAAGCAAGTGCGGGGTTGGCGGGAGTGCAAAGGATGGGGAAATCTTGATTCAGGGTGATCACAGAGATAAAGTGGTGAGCTGGTTGACTGAGGCGGGACATTCTGTAAAAAAAGCGGGAGGCTGACCATGAGGGGATTCAACTACGGTAACCAAGACATGGTTGTCAAAACGCTGGCCGGACTGGAGGATATGCTTGCTCAAGAACTAACAGACTTGGGCGCAACAGAGGTGAAACCGGCAGTGCGGGCAGTGCTCTGCAAAGGAGGATTGGAAACACTGTTCAAAATAAACTTTCAAACCAGATTGGCCATTAGGGTCCTGATTCCTATAGAGCGATTCTTTGCCCAGGATGCTCAAAAACTCTATTCGGAGTGCAAAAAGATCAACTGGCAGAATTACATGAGAAAGGATCAAACCTTCGCAATTGATGCTGCAGTTAGTTCCAAATATTTCAACCACTCAAAGTTCGCGGCATTGAAGGTAAAAGATGCCTTGGTAGATTCATTCAGAGAACGATATGGCATGAGGCCATCGGTTGATACCGAAAGACCTGACGTTCAATTCTCACTTCATATTGATCAAGACAGGATTCAGATACTAATGGATAGTTCAGGAGAGTCATTGCACCGCAGAGGATACCGACCCGATGGCGCCATGGCTCCCCTGAGTGAGGTTTTGGCCGCAGCTATGCTCAAAATTGCCTGGGACGAAAAGACCAATTTGCTCAATCCCATGTGCGGCTCGGGTACAATTGCTTTAGAAGCCGCCATGATGAACGCGCGCGTCCCCGCCCAATTTAAAAGGACGTACTTCCCATTTCTGAAATGGGAAAACTTTGATCGTGAACTTTGGAACAAAGTGAAAACCGAGGCCATAGGTCAAATAAGGGAGAATACGGTGGATGTTTTTGCCAGCGACATAGACCCCGATGCGGTTGCTACTGCCATGCAAAATCTGGCTTCGACCGGACTCAAACTTAAAATTCACTTCGAACAACGCGATTTTTTCCGTTATGGAAATGTACGAAACCATACTGTAATCATTAATCCACCTTATGGTGAGCGACTTATTAGCGAGGATATTGGTGGTCTGTATAATGAAATGGCCAACCACCTGAAGCACGCTTTTCCGGGTTGCTCTGCGTGGGTTATTAGTTCGAACCTCGCTGCTCTGAAACGCTTTGGTCTGAAGCCTTCGCGCAAAATCACTTTATTCAATGGCCCATTGGAGTGCCGTTATTTGAAATTTGACCTATACGAAGGTTCTAAAAAGATTAACCCCAAACACGAAACATGAATCTACCCACAGCCATCATAACGGGTGCCACTTCGGGATTTGGCAAAGCCATGACAGAGCGGTTGGCCGCCAATGGCAAACACAACTTGGTCATCACCGGACGAAGAACTGAACGCTTGACCCGGTTGGCCAAAGACGTTTGCGAAGAATTCCAAGTCAAGGTTTGGACTTTGGCATTTGACATCAGATCGAAAGACGAGGTGCACAACGCAATCTCTTCCCTCCCGCCTGACTTCAGAAATGTTCGGATCCTTGTCAACAATGCAGGATTGGCGGCAGGCAGAGACAATGTAGAAACAGCCTTGCTATCAGATTGGGATGAAATGATTGACACCAACATAAAAGGGCTATCCTATATGACCAAGGCCACCTTGCCATTGATGATGGCATGCAATGATGGACACATTGTTAATATAGGTAGCATAGCGGGCAAAGAATCCTACCCGGGTGGAAGCATGTATTGCGCTTCAAAGCATGCAGTAGATGCCTTTACCAAAGCACTCAGATCTGAGCTTTTGCCGCATGGCATCAAAGTGAGTCAGATTTGTCCGGGTGCTGCAGACACAGAGTTCAGTCTTGTGCGATTCAAAGGAAATAAAGACTTGGCCGATGCGGTGTATACAGGCTATGAGCCGCTGCAAGCGTCTGACATTGCAGATTTGCTTATGTACATCGTCAATTGTCCTCCACATGTCTGCATCAATGATGTGGTGATTACACCTAAGGCCCAAGCCAATTCATTTTTCATCCATAAAAAAGCATGATGAATAGAATTCTTTTCCTCCTGATAATCACTTTGTCCTGTGGTTTCGGTTCTTGTAGAATGAAAACCGAGCAAGCTGATCTGGTCATTCACAATACGGTGATTTATGCTATGGACGGCAGCACGCGCACCCACGAAGCCATGGCAATCCGTGGAGACAGTATTTTAGAATTGGGGCCCAACAGGCAAATACTCAATAAGTATAGATCGTCTCAAACAATAGATGCGGCCATGAAGCCCATTTACCCCGGTTTCATTGACGCGCACTGCCACTTTTTGGCCTATGGCCTTTCGCTCAACAGAGTAAACCTGGTGGGTGCCGGGAGTTTTGACGAAGTACTCAAACGTGTTGAAGATCACCCCATTTCAACTTCCGGGAAATGGATAGAGGGGCGCGGTTGGGATCAGAATCTCTGGGAAGACAAGCAATTTCCGACCAACCAACAACTCAACGAGCGCTGGCCGGATGTGCCGGTTTTGTTGAAGCGCATTGACGGACATGCGGCCATTGCAAATGACAAAGCTCTGTCCTTGGCAGGAATAACGGTCGATACTAAAATGATAGGCGGCATGGTTCTGCTGAAAGAAGGAAAACCGACAGGTGTATTGATTGACAAGGCTGTTGACTTGGTTGAGGCAGTGATTCCCAAACCAACAGATGCAGAAAAAATCAAAGCATTGACAGATGCTCAGCGAGATTGCTTTGCTGTGGGGCTTACCTCGGTGGCCGATGCGGGACTGACCAAAGCCGAAATCATGCTGGTGCAGCAGGAGTTGCAAAGCGGCCGGTTAAAAATGCCGATTTATGCCATGATTTCAGACAATGCTGCCGATGTAGACTTCTTCTTGAAATCCGGGCCTATTTACCAAGACCGGCTCACAGTATGCTCTGTGAAATGCTATGCTGACGGGGCTTTGGGGTCGCGCGGAGCATGCCTTTTGAAACCTTATGCAGACATGGCCAACCACCACGGAATGATGCTGGACAATGGAGCACATTTTGAAGAAATGGCCGCAAAATTGGCTCAAGCCGGTTTCCAAATGAACACACACTGCATCGGAGACTCGGCTGCCCGTTTCATTCTGGATGTCTATGGTCGCCATTTGGGCGGAACCAATGATTTGCGTTGGAGAATAGAACATGCACAGGTAGTGAATGAAGCTGATTTCGAGAAGTTTGCCACCTACTCTATCATACCCAGTGTGCAGCCCACACACGCTACGAGTGATATGAATTGGGCAGTGGACAGATTGGGCCGCAAACGTGTTGTAAATGCCTATGCATACGAAAAGCTCCGAAATCAATTGGGAATGCTGGCCTTGGGTACTGATTTCCCGATAGAAGGAATAAGTCCGCTCCACACGTTTTATGCAGCTGTAGTGCGCAAAGATGTAAGCGGGAAACCCGAAGACGGATTTCAGACAGAAAACGCCCTCAGTCGTATGAATACTTTGATGGGCATGACTTTATGGGCAGCTATAGCCAACCGAGAAGAGACCAAACGCGGAAGTCTTGAGGCGGGTAAAAAAGCAAGCTTTGTGATGATGGACAAAGACTTGATGTTGCTGCCTGCCAACCGCATTCTTGAGGCTCGGGTTCTTCGCACTTTTGTCCACGGAGAAGAAGTATACACAGCCGAATAAACTCGGGGACATGGAGTTCATTCTACCACAAGACATAGAAGACTACGCGGCCCTCAGCAGCTCGCCCGAGCCGATATTGTTAACTGATTTGCAGCGCGAGACTTTTCTCAAAGTCCTGCACCCGCGCATGCTGAGCGGACATGTGCAAGGTCGTTTTCTGAGCCTGCTGAGTAAGCTCGCTGCTCCGAGACGCATCCTTGAAATCGGAACCTACACCGGCTATTCAGCCTTGTGCATGGCCGAAGGACTAGCTCCTGATGGCGAACTGGTGACTATCGATTGTAATGACGAGTTGGCTCCCATTCAGTCCAAATACATCAACATGGCAGGCATGGAGGATAAAATCAAGTTGGTATATGGCGATGCTTTGGAAATCATTCCAACCTTGACAGGCCCTTGGGACATGGTTTTTATTGATGCAGACAAGGCAAACTATCTCAACTATTTCCGCTTGATTCGCGATTCGATTAGCCCGGGTGGACTGCTGATTGCTGATAACGTACTGTGGACCGGCAAAGTACTGAACCCTGCGGCTACAAGCGATTTGGATACTTTGGGCTTGCAGGTTTTTTCTCAAGAATTAGCGGCTGACCCTCAATTCGAAACCACTTTGTTGACCATCCGGGATGGGCTGACAGTGGCGCGCAAGAGAAGGTAAACTCAGCCTTTCTATAGAGAAGAAATGGCAGAGTAATCCGGAATTTCATCAAACCAATCAAACCCAACCTTGTCATTGATTTGGCAAAAAAAGTGGGAAAAACCGTTGGTCACGCACATATAAGGAGCGCCAAGTGCCAAATTGTAACGCGCTGCTTGGTCAAATGCTTCGGACGAAAGCGGTATATCCGGAGCCTTGCATTCAATCAAGACCATCGGCCGACCCAATGGATTTGCACACATGATGTCGAAACGTTTGGTCCTGCCAACCACTTTTACTTGCTTTTCAACGGCTATCAATGATGCCGGAAAATGCTTTATATCAATTAAATAGCGAAGCATATGCTGCCTCACCCACTCTTCGGGTGTGAGAGCAATCCACTTCTTGCGAACCGTGCAAAAAATTTGGAGCCCGGTACCGGCAGGTTGGACATTAAAAGAGAACTTTGGAAAATTCAATTCGCTGTTCACATTTCAAATGTAGAACACCCAAAAATCTGCCATGAACACAAAAGAAGAAATAGTCAACAATTGGCTGCCACGCTACACCGGCCGTGCCATTGAGGATTTTACACCTTATATATTGCTTACCAATTTTGACAATTACTTGGTCAAGTTTTGTGAATTGACAGGGTCAAGCGTTGTAGGACCTGATAAAGCTATGCCCAGTGCCTCGGACGGATCCATCACCATGATTAACTTCAGCATGGGAAGCGCCAATGCTGCCACCATTATGGACTTGCTGTCTGCAGTGAAACCCCATGCGGTTCTTTTCTTGGGCAAATGCGGAGGATTGAAAAAGAAAAACAAAATCGGTGACTTCGTATTGCCACTTGCCGGAATCAGAGGGGAGGGCACCGGCAATGACTATTTGCCACCCGAGGTGCCTGCGTTGCCCGCATTTTCACTGCAACGTGCGGCCTCCTCCACCCTACGTGACTTGGGTGTGGACTATTGGACAGGCACTGTTTACACCACTAATCGGAGAGTTTGGGAGCATGATGACAAATTCAAAGAGTACCTGAGAACGATACGTGCCATGGCCATCGATATGGAAACTGCCACCTTGTTCACCACCGGATTTGCCAACCACATACCCACAGGAGCTATCTTGCTGGTAAGCGACCAACCCATGGTGGCTTCAGGCGTAAAAACCGATCGCAGTGACGAGGTCGTGACCAAGAACTATGTCGACCTCCATATCAAAGCAGGAATTGACAGTTTGAACGAAATAAAAAACGATGGCCGCTCAGTTCGCCATCTGAAATGGTAACTGACAAATGGCCGCACCTACATACGACTTCATCATTAAAGAAATTCGAAAAGGCCGGCTGAGCCCGGTATATCTACTCACAGGTGAGGAAAGCTACTTTATTGACCGTGTGTTAGATGTGCTCCAAAACGAAGTGATAGAAGAAGCCGAACGTGACTTCAACTTGCATGTCCTTTACGGATTGGAAACCGAAATGGAGAAAGCCGTGGGCCTATGCAAGGGGTTTCCAATGATGGGCAACAGGCAGATGATCATCATCCGTGAAGCACAAGAAATGCGCGAATGGAAAGACCGTAGTGAAGACAAAACCAAGTTGAACAGCATCACTAACTATGTACAAAATCCGCAACCCTCGACCATATTGGTTTTGGTATACAGGCATAAAAAAATAGACAATCGCCTGCCACTGGTCAAGCTCATCAAGGAAAAAGGAATCTACTTCGAATCTGCCAAATTGCGCGATTATCAAATCCCTGAGTGGATTAATAAAACAGCAAAGGAAAAAGGGCTCACCCTCGAACCCGAAGCCACCATGATGTTGAGCGACTTTGTGGGAGCCCACCCCGCCAATATCATCATGGAGTTGGAAAAGCTGAGCATTGCCAAGCCTGACCAAACCATCACCAAAAAAGACATCTCCGAATTCATTGGAGTGAGCAAGGAATACAACCTGTTCGAATTTCAAAAAGCCCTTGGCAAACGCGATGTATTGTTATGTAACAAAATCATTAATCACTTCGCAGCCAACCCAAAAGAAAACCCGTTGCCGATGATTTTACCCGGTCTGGTCGGTTATTTTACCAAAATCGGTCAATATCAAGAAATGGCCAAACAAAATCTACCTGATGCCCAAATCGCCTCGACAATGTCGGTCAATCCTTACTTTTTAAAAGAATATAAAGAAGCTGCTAACACATTCTCTTCCAATAAATTAATGAGGATATTCGGCTACTTGCGCGAGACAGACCGGATGTCCAAAGGATTGGGCAATCGAGGTCTGCCGCACGATGCGTTGATGAAAGAAATGGTCTATAAAATTCTGCATTGACTACCCGCAAACTAAATTTGCCACCATGCCAAAAAACGACCTGATTCTGCGAGCCGCTCTAGGCCTGCACACTGAGCGAACTCCTGTGTGGTTGATGCGCCAAGCCGGTCGTATATTGCCTGAATACCGTGAAGTCAGGCAGAAAGCGGGGGACTTCATCAATTTGGTTAAAAACCCCGAGTTAGCCTGCGAAGTAACTATCCAGCCTGTTGACATTTTAGGTGTTGATGCGGCCATCCTTTTCTCGGACATATTGGTAATCCCTGAAGCCATGGGGCTGCCATATCAAATGATTGAATCACGCGGGCCGTGGTTTGAAAAGACCATTGCCTCAGCCCGCGACTTGGATACAATTCACATTGCCCAACCCGAAGAGGAACTGAATTATGTTCTTGACGCCATCAAACTCATTAAAAATGAGCTGAATGACCGCGTCCCTCTGATAGGATTTGCAGGGGCACCATGGACCATTTTCTGTTACATGGTAGAAGGGCGTGGCTCCAAAAATTTCGCGGTGGCACGGAAGATGCTATTCCACGAACCCGACATGGCACACCGTCTATTGGACATGATTACCCAATCTACCATCAAATACCTAAAGGCACAGCAAGTTGCGGGAGCAGACATGCTTCAACTTTTTGACAGTTGGGCCGGCATCCTCAGTCCCGAACAATACCGCACATTTGCCTTGCCTTATATCCACCGCATTTGCAGTGCATTCCATGACATACCCACCACAGTATTTGCCAAAGGAGCTTGGTTTGTTCGCAGAGAAATGGGACAATTGCCTTGTAATACAATCGGTTTAGATTGGAATATGGATCCTATCGAATCACACCATATCATTGGTCCTAGCAAGACACTTCAAGGAAATTTGGATCCGGCAGTGCTCTATGCTGACGAAAAAACTATCATTGAGCAAACGAAAAAGATGCTCAATGCATTCGGCCCGAACAGACATATAGCCAACCTTGGTCACGGAGTGTATCCGGACACTGACCCGGGCAAAGTCAAACTATTTATAGAAACAGTCAAGTCTTTCAATACCAATTTAAAATGAAACAAACAATTATCCTCATCACCCTTTGCCTGGCTACTCAATCAAGTTTTAGCCAAACTGAGAAGGCCTTCGGGTCCAACCTGGTTCCAAACAATGACTTTGAAGGTTGTGCAGGCCGAACTGCCAAAGCTCCTGCAATGCTGGAAGAAGCTTGCAAAGATTGGTTTGCGGCCACTGACGAGAAAGCGGATATCTTCTCTTCAGAAGGAAAAGCAGGCAAATCAGGCGCTCCGGAAAACATCTTTGGCAGACAAGCGCCCAATAGTGGCAATAACTACGCTGGATTTCGGGCTTACTCTAAAGACCCTAAGTATGGTCGCACGTACCTGTCTATCAAACTCAACGAGGAGTTGGAAAAAGACCAAGTCTATTGTGTCAAATTCCAGGTAAGCTTGGCCGATCTGAGCAAGTTTGCCACCAACGGATTGGGTGTTTTCGTCACAGAGAAAAAAACCATTCAACCAAACAAAGGCGAAATGATCAGAACGGCTTCTGTTGTGGACAAAACCAAAGTTTTCAACGACATGGATGGTTGGGAAACAGTTTGTGGCAGCTTCATGGCCACAGGAAAAGAAGAATACCTGATTATCGGCTGTTTCGAAGAGGAAAGAAACCTCAAAATGGAAAAACCTCGCAAACCGGCCTCCATTCCCGGAACACAAGTCATGCATGCATTCTATTATGTAGACGATGTAGAATTGACAGCCGTGGAAACAACAAGTAAGTGCTTTTGCAAGCCCGGTGGCGTAGCCGGAAATCGCGAACCCGAGCTGGTGTACAGCAAATCAGTGGTGTTAGCCGAAGACGCCACTCCTGCTGAACGTCTGAGAGCAACTGCCTTGTATTACGGGTCCAATAAGAGCACTATCAACGGAGCGGCCCAACGCGATTTGGACCAAATTGCTGAAATATTGAAGGCCAATAAAGGCATGACGGTCACAGTCTTTGGGCACTGTGATGACACGGAGTATGCGGCCGGTCAGACGGACAAAGACCTCAGCACCCTTGCCCAAGATCGTGCAGACAATGTAGTGGATTATCTGGTTTCTAAAGGAGTTGAGGCCACCAGAGCATTGCCGCGTTCAAAAAACAACACTGAGCCGGCTTCAACCATGAAAACACCGTTGAGTCAATCGCAAAATCGAAGAGTCACCTTTTCGGTGAAATAATAAAAAGGTGCCTCATGGCACCTTTTTTCTTTCCTTCCAACGTTATCAAAACTGAATGACACAATTGAGGTACCTTTTGGCTTTCTTGCTCTTGACCACCGGAGTCAATGGGCAAAACTTGGTGCCCAACAGCAGTTTTGAACAAATGCGCAATTGCCCCATTGGATTCAACCAGCAGCAATTGACCAACATTGAATCATGGGGCCAAATGGGACCGGGCACACCTGATTACTTCAACGCGTGCAGTGAGAAAATGGGCGTGCCCGAAAATCTTTTTGGACACCAGGACTCCCAGGACGGAGTTGCCTATGCCGGCCTGGTCACTTACTCAGGCAACAAGCGGGACTACCGTGAATTTTTACAAACCAAACTCATCGAACCTTTGGGTCAAGGTGGCTTTTATTGTATCGAGGTGTATTTAGCTCCTGGAGCCAAGTCTGAGTTCGTAACTGATGGCTTTGGCATGAGCCTTACGCCAAAGGCAGCCAAAGACTTGGTTGAACTGGAAAAATCTCTGGTACTCAGCAATCCTCGCCTTCATTTCATTGACCGGTATGGCGAGTGGGTGCTGCTGTCCACCATTATTGAGGCTAAAGGAGGTGAGAATTATGTGACTATTGGCAACTTCAAGAAAGACCGAACTTTTTCTGTTTTGAAGCGCAATACGGAGCAAAACCAACGCTCCGGAAACAACTGGGCTTATGTATTTGTGGATAATATCAGTATCCGACAGGTAAAAGACAAAAACGAATGCTCATGCACGGCCGATTTGATAGCCAAGCAAGTTCATGACCCCCCTCTCCAACTCAACGAATTGAAAGAAGTAGAGCTGCGAAGTGTGCTTTTTGATTTCGATCAAAGCGTTCTCACCCCTGAGGCCACCCGTGATTTGGAGCAAGTAGCCGACATATTGCGGAGAAACAAAACTTACTTTATCGAGGTATCGGGACACACGGACATAGTTGGTGCGGAAGGGTACAACCTCGACCTGTCGCGCAAAAGAGCTGAAACTGTCTTGGGATTTTTGGAAAAAAAAGGCGTTTCTGACAAGCGGCTCACAGTTGGGTATTTTGGCAGCGAAAAACCTGTGGCGGACAACGAAACTCCCGAAGGCCGCGCGCAAAATCGCAGGGTTGAATTCAAAATTTTGGAGAGAAAATACGAGTGGGCTTATTAATTTTTTGCATCCAAAACGCTGCGCTTGGGCATTCGAAACAACAGCAGCAATCCGCAAAAAAAGAAAGTCACAAGCGACACAATTGATGTACGCATATCACCCCATTCCTCAAAAAAGGCAAAAAGAAATAACCCAATTACAATACCCACTTTTTCAGCTACGTCATAAAAGCTGAAAAACGATGCCGTATCGTGCGTTTTTGGCAACAATTTCGAGTATGTGCTGCGACTCATGGACTGAGTACCTCCCATCACAAAACCCACAAAAGCTGCTGTGCAGTAAAATTGCATCGGGGTTTCAATCCACAGTGCAATCAAGCAAAGCAACACCCACATTCCATTGGCTAACATCAATGTAGCAATGTTCCCAAATCGACCGGACAAACGTGCCATCAAATGCGCCCCGGGTATGGCGATGAACTGAATAATCAACACCGAAATAATTAAACCGGTAGTTTTTTCACTGTCACTGGCCCATGCTATTTCCTTGGTTCCGAAATAAACAGCCACCAACATTACTGTCTGCACACCCATACTGTAGATGAAGAATGCCATTAAAAACCTTCTGAGTGCCAAATGAACTTTAAGGCTTCTCAGCACTTGATTGATTTCTCTGAATCCTTTGAAAAGAATCAGCTTGCTTGATTCGTTTTTGGATTTGCCTTCGGGCAATTTGCGCAGTGTCAACTGAGCGAAACCCATCCACCAAAGCCCGGTTAAAAGAAAAGACACCTTTACATCCATCAATCCGGTCAAGTAGAGTGTCAAACAAATAATCAGGAGCAAGGAGCTACCCAGATAACCCATCGAATACCCCCTCGCACTCAGCCTATCGTGCTCCTCGGGCGGTGCCACCAATGGCAGATAAGCATTGTAAAAAACAATACTCCCCCAAAAACCTATCAAGGCCAGTAGGTAAAACAGCAACCCAATAAACAGGTTTTCCATGCTGAAGAAGTAAAGACCCATGCATGAAAGGCTGCCCAAGTAGGCAAAACCGCTAAGAAATTTCTTTTTACTGTCAGAATAGTCAGCGATTCCCGAGAGAATTGGAACCAACAAACTCACTATCAAAAATCCCAAAGCGCCAACATAACTGATCAGAGCCGTGTTGACAAACTCGTGGCCTATGAAAATCACTTTATCCGAGCCACTTTGAGAAGAAATCCTTTCATAAAAAAGAGGAAAAATAGCTGTGGTTATGACCAATGGATAGACCGAGTTGGCCCAATCATAAAAAGCCCAAGCATTGCGCTTGTCCGAAAAGTACTTCCCAATCATTGGCCAATGATATCTCTAAATAATGAAGACACAAAGACTCGGATGAAATGGATGCTAAATTCGCAGCCATTGCCGCTATTTTTCTTTTTGGCAATAACACAATGGAGAACCAATTTGACATCATAATCATAGGCGGTGGCATCGTTGGAGCCGCCACCATGTTTAAAATTCAAGAACACAATCCCCGGCTTCGAATCCTCCTATTGGAAAAAGAAGACAAGCCGGCATTTCACCAAACAGGGAACAATTCAGGAGTGATTCACTCCGGGTTGTATTACAAACCCGGTTCATTGAAAGCCAAGAATTGCGTTTCGGGACGAAAAGCTTTGGTCTCTTTTGCCTCTCAATACAAAATCAAACACGATGTGTGCGGTAAAGTGGTGGCAGCCGTGACTCCCGAAGAATTGCCTTTCATGCAAAAAATCTTCGAGAATGGTGTAGCCAACCAAATCGAAGGAATAGAAATGATTGACAGTAATCAAGTGCGCGATATTGAACCTTTCGTGAAGTCAATCGGTGGTATTTGGGTGCCCGTTACCGGCATCATTGACTTCAAAGGCGCCACCGCCAAAATGATTGAACTGGCTCTGGCCATTAATCCCGAAAGCCGATTGATGCTCAACACTGAGGCCTTGGATTTTAAAACAGGTGAGAATCTAACCGAGGTAATCACCAATCGTGGAAGTTATTTCGGCTGGAAGACCATTTTTTGCGGAGGTCTCCAGGCCGACAGATTGGCAAAAAAGAATGGCGTCAAATTGGAGGAGAAAGTGGTCGGATTCCGCGGTGATTATTATGAGCTGACCGATCAAGGCAAGCACAAAGTTCGCAACCTCATTTATCCGGTGCCTAATCCTGATTTTCCTTTCTTGGGTGTACACTTCACCAGGATGGTTGATGGAGAAATAGAATGCGGTCCAAATGCGGTATTCACATTCAAGCGAGAAGGCTACGGAAAGACGGACTTCAACCTGTCCGATACATGGGATGCACTCACTTATTCCGGCACTTGGCGCTTATTCTTGGGAAACATCAAGTTTGGTTTGGATGAATACAGACGTGCGTTTTCTAAACGTCTTTTCTTAAAAACCCTGCAACGCTTAATTCCTGATTTAACTGCCGATGATATTCGGCCGGGCAGAGCCGGGGTGAGGGCCATGTTACTCAATAAATCAGGTGACACAAGGGATGATTTTCGCATTGAAAAAACAGACCACAGCATCCACGTGCTCAATGCTCCATCACCAGCTGCCACCGCCTGCTTAGCCATTGGTGATCAAATCAGAGAAATGGCTGAAGCGCACTTTGGACTAAAAGACAGAAAATGAAAAAGGCCCCTATTGGGGCCTTTTCTTTGAATATCAATTGGATATTAGTTTTGTTTTTCTTTAGCAGGAGCTGTCTCACGTGCAGGAGCTACTTTCACGGGAGTAGCAGCATCACGAGTGGCGGGAGCAGCAGCTTGACGAGTGGCGGGAGCTGTCTCACGAGAAGTAGGAGCTATTTCCGTTTTTGACTCAGCGCGTGCTGATTTGCTTTTGTCGCAGCAGCTTCCTTTTTCACCGCCTTTATCTGTGCAAGATTTAGCATCAGCCTTATCTCCTTTGCCGGAGCAACAGCCTGCAGCTTTCTCTTTGTCGGTGCATGATTTAGAGCAAGACTCTTTTGTTGCTTCTTTAGAAACGTCAGTTTTAGCGGCTTCTTCTCTTGATTTTACGGCATCGGCTGCTTTAACGGGAGCTGCAGTGTTCGTTACTCTTTCTTTTGTTGCTGGAGCAGCGTCTCTCTGAGCAATCGAGGCTGTAGCCAAAAAGGCGATAAAGCCCAATGTCAGTGCGAATTTTTTCATGATTTGATGTGTTTTGGTTGATTTGTTGACACAAATGTAAGTATCGTGCCAAAGGCTTACAAAATTTTGGGCAAAATAAATCTTAAACACCGGCCGGTCCTGTAACTCGGGTGTATCGCATTTTTAGATTACATGTGCTGACCATTCAACGATTCAAGCCATCTGAATCATAGTTTTGCAAAGTGAAGAAGAACAAAAGTCAAGAATTGGAATTGAAACCAATAGCAAGCAAAGGCCAAAAGGTCACTTCCTATTTCTTGATAGCGGTATTGATTTCTTTATCTCTTCACGCTTCAGTGTTGACGACAATGTGGTTGTGGCCCGCATTAGGAGGTGGCAACGAAGAGGAGCAACTAACGGAAATGGATTTGATGGAATTGACCGAAGAGTTGGAGCAGAAAATACCGGAAAGCATGCGCGAGGTTGAAACCGAAGAAATCAGAAACGTTGAATCCAACATGGAAGCTCAACGAAGCAGCGAAGCAATCAACTACCGATCAAAAGAGCGAATTGCCAGCGATGTCTATAATGATGTAAAAAACTATGAACAGCAGCTGCTCAAAGAGTTAAAAGAAAACAAAGCAGGCATTGAACAGAAGCCGGCAGAAGAAAAGAAGTACAGCAACACGAAGGAAATGTATGAGATGAAAGGGAAGAACGAATCCTATGGCAGCGCCATGGTGAGTTACTTTCTGGAAGGCAGAGAATCGAAGGTATTGCCGGTTCCGGGATACAAATGCAAGGCCGGTGGAAAAGTGGTAATTTCGGTTGAAGTTGATCAACAAGGCAAAATCACAGGAGCTTCTATAGATGAAGCTAAAACAGACACCGCAAATGAATGCTTAAGAGCAGAGGCGCTGGAATACGCTCGAAAATCCGGCTTTTTTGCCAAACCGTCTGCGCCTAAGAAACAACTCGGAACAATCGTTTATCTTTTCTTGGCTCAATGATATCAGCCATTGGCTGCGTATTCCTCCAAATAGACAAATGCCTCATTCAAGTGACCTTCAAAATTTGTGATAGTAGCCGCTTTGAGGATACCGTTGGCATCGCCATTCAACAATTCTGGGAGGACGTTGTTGGCAAATTCAGAAGCAAAATCATCTGACGCATCGCGAGGCAACTCACAAGGCAAATTGTCAATGGCCATGACTGCTACGGCTTCGGGATGCATGAAATCCACTTCAGAACCGTCCTGGCGATTGAAGCCATAGAACGGAATGGCAATGGACGAACTTCGCAATGTAGTACCCACAGGACCACCCACATCACAACTGACGTCTGCCACAACCGACACCTTCCAGTCAGCTGACATGGCATCCTCTGCAGTGAAATAATTTGGTGATCCTTTTTGCCAATAATGGCAGGCTACGAACATGTCAGCCGTATGACAAAATGGGGTAAAAGCGGACTCGTAAAGCTCCGGTTCCGTGTAGAATTCTCGTTTATCAAATCCATTATCCGCTATTCTGCGAAAACAATCTGCGGAATCAGGATGACAATAAACCGGTTCGTCAAAAGATTCATTGAGAAAAGCAGACACCTCAACTCGTCTCAAATTCAACAAACTCAAAATTTCGACAGCGCCATTACCCACACGGCCAAATCCGGTCAGCACAATTTTCATTCCCTTCGGCAGCTTCACTTTCTTCAATTCTTTCTGCAGTTCCGTTCGGTCTGCACACTCGTGTGCCGGCTTGATTGAAAACAACCCATGTTTAAGTCCATAGAGTCTGAATCCATTGTAGCATCCTACAATTCCCGCATAGCGGCCGAAACCTATCAAACGCTTACCCTTGGAATCTTTAATCAACTCGTAGTCAATCAGTCTGATTTTCTTCTCCAACACAGCCTTGAGCAGCGCTGCATTATGCGGCTGCTTTTTGATAGTATGGGAAAAGAAGAAATAAGTCTTACCGGGAATGAGTGTTTCTTTCTTTACTTCTTTGACGCCCAACAAAATATCACATCCTGATAGGTCTTCATTCAGATAGATTCCACGACTTGAGTACTCTTCATTTTGGTATCGTCTTATATCACTTGGCTGCACGGTCAACTGCACCTCGGGGTGGGCAGAAACGATGTCAGCACATTTTTCGGGGCTCAGAACAACTCTGAAATCGGGTGGTGTTTTGGTTTCGCGCAAAACACCCATTTTGATTATTTGCATCGAGGGGGTTTAGAAAAGAGGTGCGAAATTATCATTCAGCTTCGCAAGGCCAACCACTATTTAAAGAATAATAGAGTAAACATCGAGAGAAAAGTAATGAATGCCCCATAACAGAAAATCAATGCTGTCAAGCGCAGCAAGTTGCCCCAAATACCTCGGCCGTACAGGCGCTTCAGTGCCAGAAATAAATACACCAATGAAATGGCAATCCAGACCACGAGCAACCAAATATTGGCCTCAGGCAAGCCAAACTTGATAAAAGACCAAGAAAGCAGCGCATAAAATGAAAGAGACAAAAAAACGAATGAATGAAAATGCAGCGAAAACACAAAAGAGGGCACATATCCCAGGCCTTTCTTTTTGAAAAACCAATTCTGGAAAAGCGCGAAAATGGGCAAGCCCAAAAAGAATATGCGTGGTATCCAAGTGGTGAAAAAATCACCGCTGTTGGAGCTGTCTTCTGAGTTGGGCACAGGGGATGCCGAGAATAGCGCAATAAGCACAAAAAAGATAAAGGAAATGAAAACGTACATCCTCATTGGGGGGATGTATCGAACCCGTTTTCCGGCCATAAAATCGACCGTCAGCAAACCCGGGCTCCACAGCAGAGGCCTGAGACTTGCCGACAGTTTTGAATCATAGGCGAAATAGTCGCCCAGAAAATGGTTCACGAAGTCGCGAACCGAATCAGTATGACTTTTAACCATTTGGCCACAAGAAGGACAATACTCATGACCGGGCTCCAATGGCGATTGACAATTTCGGCACTTTTCTAACTCTGTGGACATAGGGACGTGTAACTTCGCGCAAAGTAAAGCGTCTTTCCTGCGCCTTAGATACCTATGACTGTCAAGACCTTTTTTCTCGCTATGTTTCTCCTAATGGGAACAACCATGTTTGGTCAAACCAACGCAGCGCTCAAATCAAAGTCTGTAAACGAGCAAAAATTGGACGGGACAGGAGAAGTTTTTCTGCATCTCGGAGGTAAGTTGGTAGACGAGCTCAAGAACAAACTGAACATTGAATCAGGTGACTCCGGAAAAAAAACCGAAAAAGTCAATGTTGTGTATGATTTTGGACTTTTTAAGTTAGAAAGAGAAGAAACCAGAGCAGTAAAAAAGCCCTGAGATAGTATATTTGTGTGACTATTCTTTGATTTATGGGGCCGACCCGGATTTGACAGCGAGCAGACAGGTCAGGCAAGCATGTCGAGCACTTTGCACATGGGCTCGTAAATATCAAGGTGCAAGTCAGAAATGACAACAACTCTTACGCTCTCGCAGCCTAATCCGATCATGACGATTGGCTTAATCCTGTGTGAATAATAGTAGCACAAGACGAGTACCCACCGGCAGAGTGAGTCTGATACTCTGCCCAATCGGGTATCATCGAATACGGACTTGGACGACCCCTTCCCTTGGGGAAATCTGAAAAACTAAAGGGATAAGCTTCAAACAGGTTGCTTTTGACCATTTTGGAGACGAAAACTAACCAATAGCTAAACATGTAGAAAACTTGATTAGTCCTTGTTTGGACGGGGGTTCGACTCCCCCCGGCTCCACCGGACGATAAAGCCGCATTCCCGAAGAGAGGAATGCGGCTTTTTTTATTCGTCCATGTCTTCTTTCAGTCCTTGACCATTCCGTTAAAAGTCCATGCGAAAGAGGCCGGCAATGAGTCATACATGAAATTGATCTGAAGTTTAACGGTTTTCAAAGCATCATACACGCTCCGGTATAACATGCTTGATTACAATGCGAACAACAATAGTTCAACCTCCACGAGTTACGTCCTCACTAAGGCTTTCTTATTCAACTCAATACCCGGATTGACAAGTAAACGAACAAGACGGTGCGTCAAACCCGGAAAAAGCCAGCGTGGATAAAAAAGGAACGATGCCTACAATTCTGCCGTCAGCAGAAAAACGGCCCTGAGCAAAACTTAGCGAGAGCAAAACAAAATCCTACGTGAAACGGTAGTTGTCAATAAATATATGTTTAATCTTCAAAGGAACTTGAAATTACGCGCACATTTCGGTTGCCAATTGTGACAAAACCGAAGAATAAATTAAAAAGCTATGTATTTTCTTGAAAATAGCCGCCCCTCCGCTGCAAAGCCCGGTTTAAGTCCATTGGTTTTGCTGCTGATAACCGGCTTGTTTTTTTTAAGGCCATTTGGGGCTTTGGCACAAGTCATTAAAATCGAGTACCAAACGTTTAACTCCGAATTTTCAGATTTTTCTCCCGTCTATTACAAGGATGGAGTTGTGTTTTCTACCAACAGGATGGGTAATGTGTATGAAGATGACGTTGACTCTCTGAGGCGGTTTTACACTGATTTATTCTTCACTCGTTTAGATAAAAACCACAAGCCCATTGGTGAGCCCCAATTGCTGTCTAAGGAACTGACCACTTTTCTCAATGAGGGGCCGTGTGTTTTCTCGAAAGATGACAAGCTTCTCTATTACACCGGAAATGTGATACCTATGAAAGCAGAGAAGCGGCAGCGGGTGGATCAATACAAACTTGGAATATTCACGGCCGGAATTGAAGATGACAAGTTCACTGAAGTCGAATCCTTGTTCTTCAACACGACAAATGGTCAGTTTGACTGTGCACATCCCGCACTTTCCCCTGATAATCAGATGCTTGTTTTTGCTTCAAATCGAGACAGGAAGAACAACATGGATTTATTCTACTGCACCCGGGTTGGTGAACGGTGGTCAGAACCGGAACCTATCGGTTCTGTTGTAAACAGCTCAAAAACAGATATTTTCCCATATTTCAACCGAGAGGGTATCTTGTTTTTTGCATCCAATCGCGGTGTCGGGCGAAGCGATATGGACATCTTCAGGACTGAATTGAAGAATGGGAACTGGACTAAGCCGGTGGCCCTTCCCAAGACTATTAACACCAAGTTTGATGATTTCTCTTATGTTGAAGACCAAACCGGCATTCGAGGCTTCGTCTCCTCAAACCGTCAAACCGCTGAGGATGATATCTTTTCATTCGAGTATAGTTTTCCACCAATGAGCGGTTGCAAAAACAATGGCCGCCAGACATTTTGTTACCTCATAGAAGAAGAATCACTGGTCAATCTGGATTCTCTGCCAATGAAGTATGAATGGGACTTGGGAGATGGTACCATCAAATCCGGGATATCCATAAAGCATTGCTATGCTGACACAGGAAGGTACATCATCAATCTAAATATCAGAGACACAACCACTAATCAACTCTATGTAAATGTATCTCAAAATGAATTGGTTATCGAAAAAAGTGATAGGCCGTATATCTTGAGTTCTGACACAATTCCATTGCATTCCCCATTAGTATTTGAAATAGAGAATCCCGAACTACGCAATGACATTTACTTCTGGGAGACCAACTTCGGAACCAAATACGTTGGCAGCCGACACAAGCATCAATTCTCGAAATCAGGGACGCAAATTCTATCAGTAGTGGCTTCGCCAATAGTCAGTGATAGCATATCGTCTTCAAATAGCCAATGCGTATTCAAGCAGATAGTGGTTTATGAAAATGACGAAGAGCTTGC
>Ga0169931_10004180_pt1 | contig 22545 bp, 5 predicted proteins | sample Kivu_15m_20L_FD_129675 | JGI IMG/M metagenome (GOLD analysis project Ga0169931, IMG submission 129675) | Freshwater microbial communities from Lake Kivu, Western Province, Rwanda to study Microbial Dark Matter (Phase II) - Kivu_15m_20L... | ecosystem: Environmental > Aquatic > Freshwater > Lake ...
TGCTTGATAAGGTCGGTTTTAAAAAGTCAGGGAAGCGCTCATACGTGGGATTTTCAAAAGGAATGACTTCATCGTTTCGGTTTCTATTGAAACCGGATGCAGCTACTTCTGCAAATAGATTAATTCGGTTCTTCCATACTTCCAGGTTGAGAGTACCGCTTGTCACATCATTCTGACTTGGGTCGATTCCATTGGCCAAAACTGAAGGCAAACTGTTGGCGTTATCGAAAATGTGCACGTATGAAAAATGGAGGTAAGTGGATTCCATGCGTCCGAAACCAATTCTTCCGGCTACGATTGGCCGTTGGTAGGATGGTGAAGTTTCATTTGTGCTCAGGGGTACACCCAGGTGTAAATTACCTCCGATTACATTGAGATAAAATCCTTTAGGCTGTATTTCAAGGGCACCGCCATGAATCTGAACTCCATTGAGCACCAGGGGGGAGTAGGATGGATACACTGTGCCAATAGAAAATTGTTTTAACCCGAAAAGTAATTTATTTGAACCTGTGAACATGCCTTGACTAATCATCATTTCTCGCAGATTAGCGGGGTCTTTCAAATTATCGGATGCAGACTTTAAAGCGTCGCCAGCACCTGCTCTTCCCTTTTCAAATACATCCATCAATTGAACGAGTACTTCTTTTCGTTGCATTAATTCTTGCGTTACCTCAGCTGATTCTTGTACCACGCTAATCTTGCGCTTCAATTCCTCAACCTCATTCAGCTTTGCTCTAAGACTATCCATTCGGTTTACTCCACCGTTTAAAGCCAATATCAGCGAGTCTTTTTGATGGTCAAGTTGACGCGATCTCCTATCCAGGCTGTCCACTATGACCTTCTTCCGAGCTTCTTCAGCTGAATCCCTGGGCATGTAAATAGCAACTTGATTACGCACATCTTCAATTTTAGATTTTTCGTTCGTGTAATCGAGCGATTGCATAGCCTTCGAAGATAGAGCAGCCATTTTAGCGACTTCTGCGTCGAGTTCATCGGGATTCAAATTGTCGAGTTGCGACTGCAACGTTCCAATATCAACCATGTTAGCGTCAGAGCGCAGCTTGGTGTCAATTTGTGTAAGTTCAGATGTCCATTGTTGTTTTTTGAGAAGATCCGCACGGTTCAATTGAAGTTCTGAGAGTAGTTTCTTCTCTACTATGGATTGAAGATTTTTGCGAAAACGATCTCGATCGAAATCAACAGATAGAGCAAATTGATCTGGCAGCAATTCCGAGCGCTCAGTCGTATAATACGCATTGGCTGTAAATGGAATGGTCGCTATAGAAAACCCAGGTTGGGCTTGCATACGAACCAAGTTAGATGGTATGTTTTGATTGGCACCCTGACGACTTGCCACTACGTGTTCGACCCCAGCATTTCCAAAAAGATCAACGGTTTTATTTACATTGCCTTGTTCGGATGGGACTCCAGACTGAATGCCTTGAGATAGGAACGTGCAGTCCTCTCCTATTTCTTCGTTGGTGCTTAGCGTTTTCGCAGTAGTGCAAAATTGATATCGCCCTGCCGGGAGCTGACCATATCGTTGCAGATGTTCCTTGAGATTGGCGCTGTGGAATTTGATATTTGCTGTGCGAACCGATGTTTTGTCAACCACATTTCTTCCGTTGTTTAATTGAAGAACATCACTTTGCGCTTCCAAAACAAGACTGCCTGATTCGTCCAGTATTTTGCCAAACAGTTGAACCCGCTCTGGACCTGAGGAAAGAGTCACAGACACATTCCAGCAGACAGAGGCATCAAGCAGTGCTGAAGCTACCGGACGATATTGAATTTGTGCATAACAGTATATTGGTAGCAACCCGAATACTGCGAGGATAAACAGTCTCATTGGGCTCATTCTCTTGGTCTTCTTGATGTTCCGGATCTAGCTGCGCGGTCTCTCCGAGGAACGCGCTCGGTCTCTGCACGATCTCTTTCACGGCGTCGAGTTTCACGGGCTTCTCTCGACCTTCTTGAGCTGGATGAAGGTCGAGCTCCAGATCTGGTACCGGTGCTTCCTTCCGTTCCGCTAGCCGGAGGAGATGCTGAACTTTCCACTGCACTTCCGGCGATGGATTCTGAAATTGATTCAGCGCTAGGCCTTACCGTCTCGGCTATTCGACGCAGAGTTGGTGCATGAGGAGCAATTACACCCGGAGCCGCAGAAACTCCGGATTCAACAGCACCGGAAAATGCGTCATCAATGCCCGTTGGTATAGGAGTTATTCCCACTCCAGTGGCAACACCGCCAACCACGCCACCACCAAGCTGCACAATCACACCAGTCATACCCGTTATAGCTTCATCACTGGCATCGGGATAGGCTCTGCGTAAGTTTTCTTCGATTATCGCGGGTACAATGCCTCCGCGTATTATTCGACGAAGTCTTACTCTTTCATCACGAGTAATGGTTTCAACATCACTCCAGGGCACATGTTGGAAAATTGCGATAAGTGCATCGGCTGCCATATTTCGTGGATCATACTCTTCTCGTCCTTCCGTTGAATAGTCCCCGGTGATAAGAGTATACAAGTTCTGACAAGTTTGGCCAGCTATTTCTGCGGGCAGTCCGGGCGCATCAGTAATCAGCCACAAAACAGCATTTCCGGCTCCATCCAAAAGTTCACCGAGAGCGGCTATTTGAACGGCGGGATCGTGTGGGTCGGGGCGGGTCTGAGCACCTTTTGGATCTACAAGAGAAATGGGGTTATCGTCGAAGGCAGTGTATGGTGACCATCTAGGTAGTTTTTCAGCCATAGGATCGATGGAAAGCCATCTGGCAATGCGTGAATCATACAATCTGAATTCAGTAGAATAAGCGCTTCCGCCACCATGCATGGCATTTTCTAGCATCATGCCTTGGTATCCATATCGATAATCATCAGAACTGAACAATCTTCCAGGCATGACAAAGCCATATGGGAAGTAATTACAGGCCTTTCTTACGTCAGCCCTCCATGCACCAACACCTGGCAGTTTTCTGTCGCTCACTACCGCAATTACATCACCTAATCGATTACATAACTCGTAGTATTTTAATCCGCGCGTTAGTGTATCACGAACAATGGAACGACCGGACATCAGCATTTCAGGGCGGTACATCCCTACCCTTTTTCCTCCGTAAATCGTGGCTTCCATCCAACGAATTTCCGAACCATTGATTTGATATATAGCCATTGTATTGCCGAGATTATCATTTACATACCATTCTTTTTGACCTGGAGTTATTTTGGCTATCCTCCTGCCAAAGGCATCATATTTATAATATATAATTTCTCCATTTATATCCAATTCAGATGGCTTACCATCACTTGTGTAGCGTATCGAGCGAATGTTGCCTTGACGATCGGAGGTAATTCGTCCGCTGGCATCATAGGTATAATTACCGACAGACTGCGAGCGGAAATCATCGACTAATTCTGTTCCGCTATCTTGAATATAATCGATACGATTATTGGCTCCGGGCGAGGAATAATTATAGGTCATATTGTCAAATAGCACTCCATCCTTATTTGCTCTTTGGAGCGATTGGATATTGCCACTGAGGTCGTAGGTTAATTTCATTCGATATGCGTCTGAGTAAGCATTCTCAATTGAAATACCCGAAGTGAACAAGTGTTTTGTCTCTAGTAATCTTCCGGACTGATCATAGGAGTACGACTGAACGAATCCCTTGCGGCTATCGTCCTCGAAACTTTGAGAAACACACTGCATAATGTTTTGAATATGCCCATTATAAAGTGGCTTTGAAAAGTCTGTCGAAGCAGCTGCCGGCAATTCCATGGGTAAGAAAGATGGAGCTTCCGGACTTATTCGCTCGTAGTCACCATCATAATAATTGGTCACTTCACCGAAAACATCCTTCGGAAAGGAAGCAGCAAACCTATCTCCATCCGGAGATCCGTCTCTGCCCATGTCGAACTCACTATTTCCTGCACTGAATCCGTTCACGGCCTTTTCCCATCCTTGCAAAGTGTAGGCATAATCGATACCCTGAACCTTTTCCTCACCGAGCTCAACACGGGCCACCGGACCATGTTCGTAGTAGTTATAACGAACATCTTCATCCCTCAAGTATTCGGGTAAGAGCAACGAGGTGGAAGTGCGAACCGTGCGAACTCGTTTATTAGAATCATACGCAATCCAATGGATAAACTGATCTGATTTATCCTTTTGATAAATAATTTGCTTAAGCTGTCCGCTAAGGCAATCGAACGAAAAATCACTGGTTTTTATAGATTGTAAGTCAGGGAGCGCAAACAACGAATAGTGTTGAATCATACGAGTTATATTTCCAGATGCGTCATAGCTAAATGCGGCTACATATTCATCACTACCAGGGCTGCTTTGCGTGCGAATAGATGATTTTCGGTTACGAGTGTATTTCTGTCCGCCCGGAAATGAGGCTGCATATCTGGAATCTGCTGTGCTGTATGAATGAATGGTCAAATCTGATTTTACGGTTACGCCGGCAGAAAAGCCTGAGTAATCTTTAAATGTGTTCCAAACAGAGGAATAATTACATTGACCACTTTCAATCATTCGATTACTAGTATCATACAGGATATAACATGCTTTTGAGTTTGCTCGTTGCTCGCTCGTTCGGGTTTGAATGATTCGTCCTGCAAAATCATACATGAAATCGTCTGTTCCTCCATCGGGAGTGTTTTTTGAAGCTATTGAGCCGTAAGAAGTATATTTATACGAACTTACCATGCGGTGGGAAGGACGCACTGCCGGCAAGGATGTATTATTCACGTGACGGTAGCAGTTTTCAATTTCGTTTTCATTAAGCATGACAATGCCCTGCGGTGGAACGGTCTTAACCAGTGCGCCCGATAAATCGTAATATTGAAGTGTCACCATATACACAGAATTGTCATACGATACTTCCATAATCTCTCCTGCATTTCTCAAGCAATGATCGATGTATGCCTGTCGCACTGAGTCTGCAGCTGCCTGTCGTCTTGCCTCTAAATCTCTTTCTTGTTCTCGGATAGCTATCAAACGCATTGCATCCTCACAGGAAGTATTGACTTTACCATACACAGGCAACCTCAAGCAGCATACTCCCGAACTTCCGATTGCATTTGGGTTTTGAGTTTCACAATGGAATAAATCATAGCATGTATTAATCATGCGGATAGTAAAGAGACGTCCACCATGGCTCCGCGCTGAAATGACTGCCTGTTTATCCGAATCGTACCCTGGCACCGGTGACTCTTTTCGTTGAATAGATACAACATAACTGAGGCTGTCAAAAGAAAATCCGGGCGTTTCAATTTCGAATAGAAACTGACAATTGGTAGGAACGTTCATCACAGCAGTATTTCGTTGGCTAATACTTAAATTAGCAGAGAATGCTTTGTTTTGAGGACTGCTAAAGCCCGCGAATTTCCATACCCAAGTTTTACCATCTGTATGAGCAGCTCTCATATTTAACCCGAAATGAATTGAATGCGATATATAAGAGTGGACTTGAGAAGAAATGCTTCGGTATCGGTTGTACTGAAACATATACTGCAGAAAATTGAGCATTTCATCACGCAATGGCGTGGGTTCACAACTAGTTGGGAACGAGCATGAAGTCAAATTAAACACATTCGTCTCTCCTTGAATTGACTCCGACCGATATTGATTATCTACAATGCGCAAATTGAAACGCATATCGGTTTGCGGCGATAAACAGTCCATCCAGGCCAGGTTATCCCAGCTTATTTCGGGGTTAGTTTTCCGAAGCGTAATGGTGGCAACGCCGGTTCCATTGGAGGTTATCTGACCTCTCAATACATTCGGATCTGAATCGGGCATTCGACTCCAAACATATTCATCTGCATCAGGAATAGCAAAGCTCTCCACCATTGCTTTGCTCAATAGAATCGGTGAAGTTCCATTGATCAAATGGCCAGAAGAGCTTATTTTATCTTCCTGTGCCAGTGCATTAAGAAAATTAAGGAAATCATACCCAACCGGGCAAATGCCGCATTCAGCAAATCGTTTTGCCAATACCCGGTTAGCAAGTTCCATCACCTCGCTGTAGGATGGAGTTTCTCCCGATAGGTCAAACTCCAACTCTCGATACAAATTCTCCTCGTCACGGAACAATCTGTTTTTTCCGGCATAATTCGGATTCGCTGCTGCATACGTAGAACCGCCAATACTTCTATTGTCAAAGCCCCCTGCAGCTATGATGGAACGCACACGCTCCTTGCATACAATTCTGCTTTTAACAATCCGATAAAGGGCCTTGTATACCCGCCATTCTTTGTCTTCGAGTCCGGGAGTTCCAAACAACTCTCGAGAACGGAAGCATTCACTCATTTCATCTTCGTCGAAGTTCGGATTACCACAATTAACGGAAATAATAGCCATTTGAGATATACTAAGCGGAGCGCCATCAAACGTTGAGAAATTTGCGAGTGAACTTTCCAGGGAGGCGCGCACAGCAGGCACAGAGGTTAGAATAGGATCTGAATTATAGTCAGTAATTCTTAAGCTTGTGGCTACCGAAAATGTATCGACAGCCATGAGCAGTGAATCAAATCGGAAACTGTTTTTTTGGCGTTTGTTCCACAAATAATACTCATATTCCGGATGATAAACTACGAGTGCTTCAGCCCATTGTGGTTCCCACAAACGAACGAAATCAGACACCTGTTCGACATATTTCACGGGAACGTATGAATCGCCACCGCGAAGTACTACTTCACTCAGTGGTGCTCTATGTCTTGGTATACCAAGCTCTGAGATACGAACGAGCGCTTTCTCACCTGTTTTAGTTTGATAATCGAAAGCCGGATTTCGCCAGTTGGCAGCTGCCAACGGAAGCCGATTAAACTCATTAAGAACTGAAACCGGAAATATGGCCGGATTCACAATACCGATTGGACGATCTTCCACTCTGGTGGTATCACGATACTCGGCATATTGTCCTCCGGGGCTTACTTCGCTCAGCATTGCAAGATAAGCTTTATCAATATCACTCATGTCAATATCGTTACAGACAAGTCTGCAATCGCTGAAATTCCCTTCCGCACGCTTAGTAACCGGCAACGTCACGGTGCCGCCTGTAAGTCTCGTAAATGGTTTTTCGAGTGTTAGAACGTTGCATGTTCCACAAGATTCATTGCACACATCATCAATATCAGGAAGGAACCAGTCTAAGCTCTTTCGGCACTCAAATCGATTCATATATTCCTGTACGTAAGTTTCTGTTGCTGCCTCGTTTACTTTGAGAACCTTTGAAATTATATAGCTGCCGGTCGACAGCGAAAGCGTTGTTTCGGGTCGAATCGAATTCGATTCGCATTGTAGCAAATTATCTAAGTTTCCGAGTTGCTCATCGAATGAGAATACAACATTTCCGCAGTCATCGATTATAGAAATGGCGATGTCGTAGATACAATCGAGACAAAATGCGTTGCCATCACAAAAGGCGCCCGAGAAATCGGGGGATCTAAGTTCATAGTGCAGAGTTAATTCAGTATTCGTAGTAAGTATTAGCCTTTTGGAGCTGACCCACGCATTGGATGACTCATCAAGAACATTGTTTTCGGCTATAACATTTACTGTGTCGCGCAATACAGGAATGTTTGGTATAGCCATCGCATTTTCAGGCGAGGTGCCGGCGAGAGCAGAAAGAACTACATTGCCCCTTAAATCCATAATACTTAGATGAGATTGACCATTCGCATCTTTAATAAGAGTTGACTTATAAAAAGAAGCGTCACCAGCATCATTACCAAAGAATCTGAATAATTCGTCTTGTGATGGGGTTCCATAGAAGTATTGCTGAGAGCGACTTGCTTCAGTATGATAGATTTCCCCCGGAGTTCTTACAGATTTAATTCTGCCGCTGCCATCGTTGAAGTAGGTGGTTCTTGTATAGGGGAATCCTTGTGCGTCTGGCAAATAGGCTTGCCACCGCAATTTTTCCGGATTTTGTTCAGAGTAATACAATGCGGCCCCACTTTCATCACTAAGTGGAAGTGGACTATAGTCACATTTATCGCCAACATCGTAGTTGCTTCTGAGTAAATTACCACCATCTGCGTTCCGATTAAATGATGGAACATATCCTAGCCTCGATCGACTTGTACGAAAACTAAACAAATCACGAAATCTTTCCCAATCAATATTTTCTTCCAGCACGCTATTAAAAGGTGAATCCCATAACACAGGACCGTCCGTTATAAGCGGCAGGCTGCCTAATCCTGCCGCATTGACTAAATTTCCTTGAGGGGCTAATAAACCCGGGTTTAACGTATACATTCCATTATCAAGCGTATACTCACCGGGGATGTTGGTTCCCGCTACAGGCTCATCATTTAGTGCAGAAGCACCCGGAACTGTCGGTGCAGGTAATGTTTGAATTACCTCTCTTCCATAACTATCATAAAATGACTCGGAAACAATTACTTTCGAGATTTCATGTGATGCCAATACACGTTGCCTTGCACGATGGGTACCATCTACATAAATCACTTGTTCTGAGCGAAAGCCTTCTTCATTGAATCCTGAGCTATACTGCCAGTTTAGTCTATCAGCTTCATGACATCGTTCAGGTGTGATGTCGAATATGTGATTTCCGGATTCGGATAGAAAACCTTTTGTTGCGCTCGACCAATCTCCATAAACGGGAATAAGAAAATCAGTCCCTGTATAACCCACCGCTCGAACCCGAGTAATTAAATAGCCTTGTTCAAAAACAAGAGGGAGTGTATATTGATTTGTTTTAACCCTCAATCGGACTGCTTCCGATCTAAAATCATAGGGTAGTTCGGAACGATTCCTTCTTCCTCCGGATGCGGCATAATCGTCAACATAGATGTATTCAAGCTCATAGTATTCAGCCCATAGAATGTTGGTCCATGTCCAGCGTATATGCTCAGCTTTGGCATCTTCCTGGATTGGATTAAACACCGGTATTTCTGAGGGTTTTGGGGTATAAATGGCATCGCATGTGTTATTGAATTCCACACGAAAAGCCTCATCGTTAGCATCCCCTATTGCAATGCCATCCAATTGAATTTTCGCCACAACAATAGCATGAACACAACCTGGAATGCTCAGCGCATCGCGTTGCTTATAGTTTGTTGCCGACAATGGGTCGTAATTAATTTCTAGGGTAAATGCAACGGAGTCTTTGGCACCCGATAGCATGGTTGCTTTGTAGTAACCCGTCAGAACTGCCCTGTAAGCAGAAGTTTGCATAACCTCAGGATTTATAAGCAAGGAAAGCGTTGTTACAACTTGCTTGACCTTAGGTTTAGATGCAAGATACACCCCGAAAGTGTCGATAACAGCTGGTGCGTATACACTCTGATTTATCTCTCTGTAGGCCTCGCCATCCTGATAGAACCAACCGGAAGGAAATACAAGTGTGTTAACATCATCCTTCGCCAGAAAAGTCTGGCATTGAAACAAGGTCGCCAATAATATGACAATCCCCTTTCCTACAAATATTCGATTTAGTCGCCTTGTTTTCATCTTCTTTTTAATTTAGAAGTACCTGAGCGATGCTCTTCAATGGTATGAATACCCGTTTCCGTTTCCTTTTTAATTGCCACCAACTGTTCTTCGCGATCGTATACATAGACAGTGGCGTAATTATTTTCATCCAGTGTGGCCATTAATTGAAGCGTTTCAGGATGGTAGACATATGTTTTCAGATTCGAGGTAGCAGGCGAAATTCGCAGGTCGTCGAACCACGTTTTTCCATTTCTAGCTTTTAATTCCACTTGAATGGATCGGGCTGATTCAGGAATTGTGAAATTTCCATTAACCAATTGCCAACCGTCCACCGGAATTCGATCTGCTGTGAAACTTCCAATCACGGTTGCTGATCCTGCTGCATCATTGGATCGAACAATTACATCTGCAGATTCCGGGAGCGCTGTTGCAATGGTCCCCAATCCAGGCAGCAACCCCTGGAAGTTCAATTGATTCAACGGTAGCGGATTAAGCAGGAATTGAAGACCGCTTGGAGCCGATGGCGTCAGTGGAATAATTGATTTACGCAACCACACGCTGATATTAAATTCTTTATTGCGCACGGCAGTAAAAGATGGAATGAGCACGGTTTGATCTGCTATGTACAACGGGCGTGTAACAGAAGCATCGGGAAAATCAAAGAACTGCTGATAGGTACGAGAGATCGAAGTGCCGCTGTTCACCTCAAGTGAATAGATACCGGTATGACTGACATCAGGATCACACCGATCGAAATCAGCAGGTTTGAAATGCACAGGCATTGGGCACTCCCCGAAAGCATTTATTACCTGATTGCTGAAATTATAGTCTTCAAATCCATCGAATGCAATTTCACCATAACGCGCATTAGCAGCCTCGGCGATAGGTAATGAATGGGTATAGCCGTAGAGCATTGAGGAGTATAAACCGACTGCATCTCTACTTTCCAGTGCATGACCGTAGGGATCTGAGATGGTCATTGTGGATGCTTCTTTCCACAGTGATGCTGCGGATCTGGAAGCAACGGATATTGGAAAACCGGAAGAGAAAAAGCTTGTATATCCATTCAGTACGCCACTTGTTTTCATATTGTCAGTATGGTTATAGGTTGTCGCATACCTCCATTTTTTGAATGGGCGCCAGTTGCCCAGTACACCGAGCACGAATGGATTCACAACCTCAGTGCCCGAAGAAATGCAGCGCAAACGTCCAACGCCCGAAGGGGCGGTATTGCAGACTACAAGTGGTATACAAGAACGGATTTCAATCGGAGCCGTAATTTGAGGTCTTGATGCCCCGGAAGTAGCATTCTGCCCCATTACGGCAGCCCCCAAATAGGTGATTGTACCTTTGGCAGTATATATATTCATGCAACTTCCATCGCCTCGCTCGAGTCGTCCTGTATCCATTGTAAATGCAACAATAGAATCGGGAAACGGCGTAATTCCATCGGCCATGCGCAACTCTATTTCGCATTGACGATCAACCAAAGCGCGGTCATAGGGGGTTACCGAGCCATTAGTCATACTTCCATTTATAAGTCCGTTATAGACTATAGAACTTCCAACATAAGAGGCGAATAATCGGGCGCCGCTGCTGTATTCAGGAGTTATAACAACTCCGCGGCGCTTGTGATCTCCTTTGAGAAATAAACTCTGAAGAAACTCCGATAAAAGGTCGGCAGCATTTCGTTTTAAGACTTGATTTTCTTCGCATTCGCATTGATAATCGGGTACTTCAGATTTAAATAATCCGAAGCTTTGCCAGTGATTTCTAAATTCGGTGGCGTCGGCATAGATAACATCGCTTGCCGGCAGTGTGAAACCGGAAGATGATACAGGTGAGCGGAGGGATTTAACTTCTCCGGCCTTGGCATATATTAAATTTCGAAATCCCGAGCGCAGGATTTTTATGTCGTAGTCACCGGTTGCAATTCTATCTCCTGCGCGATCAATTAAATGAACGTCATTATCAGTCTCAACGAGCATTACCCAAGCTTCAATGCGATTGTCTAAAGCGCCAACTGCGGTCCCATCATCAGAGGTTGTTTCAATCGCTTCTCGCTTTGTGCACATCAGGTAGTCACCTTGCGTAAAATAGTTAGACGCATCAGGCACATTCATCCGACCGGTTGTAACACGGGTATTTTTCAGTGCAAGGGCCTGGTTGAGGTAAGCACCTCTCATTCCGGCATATTCGGGTAGCCATCGAGACGGGATAGATGTAGTGTACTGCAGATCTCCAAATTGATTTGGTGTGCTTTGAACGACCACTTCTCCGCTTTCTCTGTCACGGCATACATTGTCCGTGTGCAAATTTGTTCCATCTTTGAAAACAATCGTTTCAGACAATAAGCCACTTCGATAAATCACTTTATTGAAGGTTGCCACACGTAAACGACCAAAGTGATGCGTGTAACCCGGATAAACGGTGGGTATAATTATCGGAATCAGACCACGGATGCTGATGTCCAAGTTGACGTCAGCTGAAGGATCCATGAGATGAATTTGATTCTCTGCCGCATCAGCGAAAAACTCAAAGTCAACTCCCACTAATTCTTCTCGCACTTCACCTGTTCGGTGGTCAACAGTTCGAACAACATTGCGCAGGCAAGATGTATTTTCAGGATCGGTGTGATAAATGAACCTGGAGCCTGAAACAGGAATTGAGGAATCGGGAGAGTAGTAACTCATAGCCTTCATCTTTCCGTGCATATCATTCAATTCAATGCAAAACCCTTGCGTTGCATTCAAATGTTCTTCACTGTAAAATGGAGGTGCCTGTATTTGTCGGGTTCTGACATTCATCTGTGTGGCCTTTACGATAACAGGGAAATCCTTGGCTGTGTAAAATTCGTAATGCATGTTCCCTGCAGCGGGAGCATTTTCCGGGACGATATCGCTCACTTGGACATCAGAGTATCCGATAACAGCAGCAGGAAAATAGATTTGTCCGGCAGGTCCGACATGATAAAGATTTTGATCAATGGAAAGCGGTTGCTCCAGCGTATATCGATAGGGCACGACGAATGGATTCTCCTCACCACCGACAGCAGGTTCATATTGCGCAACACCACTACTAATGATCTCTGAACTGCCCGCTGTATCAGATTCTCGCGTATACCTATACTGCTTTCCGTATGAGAAATTCAACTGGGGGTCCTGAATCATGTTTCCCCACTCGTCGCTAATATAAATTCGCTTGACTCTCGCTCCTCCACCGAATTTAATTTGGTCGGGACTATTCAACCGGATTTTCGCTCCCTTCAATTTCACTTTATTTGCGTGTGAACGGTCTCTCAGGTATTGATTGGCCTGATCAAATAACTCGCCGATAGAGGCAATACAGTTTTCAATGGCCACACCAATTGCCTCAGGCGCAAAATCGTTGACAGGCTCATTATAAACTAAGTTCATATATCCATCACGAATCACTTCCCATGCTGCCTTGGCAATTGGATGAACCCCACCTTTATACTGATGGTCGTCTTCCGGAGTATTCATATCACGCATTTCGTCGCCGTCGTGCATTTGCGGGAGGCGAATCCATCCATAATTCGGGTTATCGCATTTTCCGAAATCAATACCTGCATTCATAAATTGTACAGGTGCAAATCCTTCAATCTTCTCATACCCAGCAGCATCGGGATTACTCAAACGGGTATTCATTGCAAAATACAATTCGCTTATTCCATTGAGATAAACACGAATATCTTCATCCGTTGCAGCTGGTTGTTTCAATTTAAATTGAACGTAATTATTTACGCTGAAATCCGCATTATATAGTATATCGCGCGCTTCATCACCTTCTCTCATTTCACGTTTTGAAGTCACATCAGCGAATCCGCTTATGGGTCTCATCTCCATTGCCACTTTATTCTGAACGAATGCATAGTCATTGCTTTCGTACTGAATACTTAGAACACTCCCTGTCGGTTGAATGATGCGTGTCAACAACCACGCAGAAGCGAAGTTGTCTGCGGTTTCTTTTGATAGTTCTGCGAACGATCCAATACTCTCTGCATCCTCCCCGGAATCAAAATAAGTTCCCCAGCGATCCGACTTTTTTCGATGATAATTTGGGTTCACATCCGAGTAGAAAAATTCATACGGTGTGCGACTTCCCTTCTCACTGCCACGAGCTTGAAACCATAATTTGCGAAGCGTCAGTTTACCTTGACCCGTGGTGCTGGAAGGATGATTCTTGCAAAGTGAATAATCATACTCGAAATAGACAGATCGCAATGGTTCCGCGCTTTCGTTGAGACGGGATGCCTTTGCGTACAGATCTATTCTCACCAATTTTTTAAGGAGTTGATTTGGATTTTCGCTTCGCCCTCCATTTTCAGAATCCACTCCTACCGCGTCATCTCTATTTTCATAAGTAAACTCAGCGATGTAATTCTTTGTTTCAATGCTGTGCACATACCACACTTCGCGATTACCGAAAGCATAGCTACCCATATTGTCATCTTCGTCTGTCTTAGACCCCTCTTTTAATATCGCCATATTCTTTTCATAGGGCGCCCGCCAGGCATAATTTTCACAAACACGGGTATAATTGAATCGCGTATAGGTTCCAAGATCATCAGAGCTCGGTCCGTTGCCGGTGAGGTCTGTATAATCGGCACTCAACATATCTGTCAGTAACCATGCGTATGGGTGCGCAGGTGTTGTTTCCTTTTCATATCGGTTGTTACGACCACGATTGTTCCCGATGCCATTATCGATTCCGGGCACATATGGAGCAAGTCCGGATTCATTCTTTTCTGCGCCACTGAGATTAAATGAAACATCGGAAACTTGATTATTATAGGCCGGTATTCCGAAGACGAATCGCGTACCATCGGTTCGCAGGACAGTTATCTCCGAAATATGCTTGGTGCAATTCCCATATCGAATGCGAGAGCTTCGTGATATATTTCTGTCGTAATCAGATTGATTAGCATGATTTAAAAATGTATTCAATTTATGGCTGATAATTTCGCGATCCACAGCTATTTCAGCGGCCTCCTCAGAAGTTAGCCATTGAAAGTTGTTTTGACGAAACTCTCTGTTTTGTCTGTTAAAATCAGTTCCCGAATTGCCGGCGGTTTCGCCGTTCTGAGTTATGAGGGAATTACCTGTATTTCCGTGTTCATCAACCGAGGGGCTGACAGCGTCGAAGCCGCCACAATCCTCAAATAGCTGCTTATTTGCCAACGCAACAGCCTCCCCCATACTTTTGAAATAGACCGGCTCATAGGTAATATTACCTTCGGCATTTTCGTGGAAGGCCATTGCTTCGTTGAAGGCATTACCTTCTTGCCATTTTCCGGAGTTACCATATTTAATAGGAATTTTAATATCAACCCCTACTTTAACAAGATCGCCCACACCCACATCAGCACCCAGCTCACCTTTTACGGAAGCGGTGGAGGCCGAAGCATCATAGAGTGTACCCGCATCACCTCGAAAGGGACGAAATGTACTTTGTATTCCTTGCACATTGACACTATAGATATCGTGAGCAAACTGTGCCATCGGCAAATTGGGTATTTCCTTGCTAATTGAGCCACCCTTTTCCCGAATTACATCCATTAAATCACGTCCGTCGGAGCTATTGTGCGAATACAGATATCCATATGCCGGAATGGACTCGTAGTGACGGGCATACCGCGATTTCGAATAACTAAAATCAACCTCGCCTGAGATAGTTATGACACCACCAACCTCACCTCCCAGTTTTAGACTTGATGCAAAGCCATCCTCATACATCGGCCAATCGATTGAAGGACGCATGCTGGGAGAGCTATATCCAATGTTGAAATCGCCACCGGCAGAAAAAGTTCCGTTCTTTATGCCAACCTTATTCATTTGCAATGTTCCTGTTCCAAAAGCAGATCTGTTCTTAACCCCAATCTCAGGTGAGAAAACATGTTTGACTATACCCCTTCTGGAGTCAATGCTCAAACCGTATCCCAGACGGCCGGAAAATCTATTATTAGCGTCAACAGACTCTTCAAATCCAATACTGGCTGAAGTATTCAAACGAGCGCCCTTGTCGCTTGATGAGTTCAAACCAACCCCCAACACACCATCGCTCTTAAACCCTGAGCTATTGCTGCCTTTGAGGGCGAAGCCGGCTGAATACCCCGCAGCCCAGCCATCATAATTACCGTATTCAAGTTCAAGTGCAGCGTTTAATTTAACAGAGCCGCTGGCACCATCTCCAGATCCACCTTCCGCACTTTCTGCCGCCGATCCCGTTGAATAGCCCGTAATTTCCAGATCTGCTCCTGCTCCAAATGACATTGTTTCCTTTGGTTTTGCTGATTTCACTACTTGCACTCCATCACCCGATAAGTCATCAGGCAACCCCCGAACATCTCGTGAAATACTTCCGGTATTTATACTCCAACCCAAACCCACCATGCCGGCCTCTGATTCCATACTAATATTACTGCTGTAGCTCAAAGTCAAAGGGTAGCCCCCAACGTCTATCAATGGAATTTGATAATTGAAATCTCCCGTAAAAGGATTTACCAATTCAGTATTCTCAGCAGGCGAAAACTGCTGAACCTCGGGGCTTGAAGGACCTCCATTTTCCGGCTGCGGCAAAGAAGGTGTAGTTTTTACTATTCGGGGGAGATGCGGAATATTCAAATCAAAAAATGAATCCTTGTCAACAGAATTGTTAAGCTGCTCAGGCAGAAAAGGATTCACACTCCATGAAGTTTCTACCGCAGCACGAATAGAAAAGGTATAAAGACAAAGAAAAAATATCCCGATAGTGCTTCTGAATTTTCGAATATATCGTATCATTTATTTACTAATTTAAATTGTACACTCTTAATGACACCAAGCGCGTTTATCACTTGTATTTGATATACTTCACCGGGTTTGATGGCTTTCAAATCAGACGCTCGAAAATCAAAATAATTCATTCCTGACTGGACTTCTAATACGGTATTATAAATGTCTATTTTATTAGAATTAAGGATGCGCATCCCAACCTCACCATTTGAATTGTCGTGTTCATAACTGAAGCAAATCATTCCACGATCAACTGAAGAGACAACCCTTCCGTCATCAACGGCGGTTGGGATATAGGCAACCCCGGCCTTGGGCGAGTTAATATCTGCAACATTTTCCGGAACTATGTCAGTTTCTTCATTTACAATGAAATAAAACATGTTCACCTCACTGCTACATACTATGTTTCCATTGGACACTACCTCAACCTTCCAGGCATATGCCTTACCGGGTGAGAAGTTTCTGGAATTAATTCCATATTGAAAATAGGCAGACTGAATGCCCTTCATCTCGTAAAATGAAGGATTCGTTTGAGCTGCACTCCATGGAGTCTGATTATTTTGTAACTCGAATATCTTGAGTGTATAGGACGATTGACCAGAAGGAGGTGGAACCGACGGCATCCACATGAAATAGGGGAAATCCTCGGTAAGAGTATCACCATTTGCCGGAAGTATTAGCTCCGGAGGCGTGCAATCATCCACAGCAAAGGAATAGCAGGTGCTTGCAATTTCTACACTAGTCTGACTTTCATTTGCAACTACACACATCTCATATTGACCTGCAGGAAGTCCATTCAATGCAATAGCGTTTTGTCTTAGCACCGGATCTTCATATTCAATTGTATAGGGCTCCAGTCCCAGATAGTAAGAAGTATTGAATTGAGTTGCTCCGGGTGGGATGAGCAGTACCCCTGATGTAATCTTAAATACCAAACCTCGCTGCTGTTCAGTAGCTATTCCAACGAAATAAACACTAATCGCTTCTTTACCGAGATTTTGCACGTTTAAAGCCCATTCGTCACGATGTGAAATGTCATAAGAGCTAGCAGGAATAATTGTTAGACTAAGCTGCTGCCCTGTTAAAATTCCGGACATTAATAAAACGAATGATAGTATAATTATTTTTAATTTCATTCCACGGAGATTAAGAAAATGGCATTGTATGGAGGGCGGGTAGACTTTTGAACAACTTCATTCTCGTTTGATATATCTGACGTTGCATCAGAAAAACAATATAAGTTCGAAAATGAGTAACGTTTCATCGAGTAGTGGTTATTGGTTAGGTAATTAAGTTGAAAGCACGTGCAACTTACCGGAGATAAATTTATGCGTTCACGCAATTTCAAAAAATGGTTCAGGTGACTTAATAAGCGGCTTCATATGAACGAAAATCGGTCAGTGACCAAGAAACGATAAGAACTCATCCTTTTTTCGTCTCGAAACTGATAAGGTTTTTCCGTCGCTCATCTCTACATAGCCTCCATCGGTTCTTACAAATCGCTTCAGATGCTCCACATTGATGAGCGATGAATTGTGAATGCGGTAAAAACCTTTGTCGGTCAGGATTTTCTCATATTCGCCTATCGACTTGGAGCAAACTACTTCCTGGCCATCCTTCAGATAGAATACTGTATAGGGGCCGGTTGATAAACAATACAATACATCCGGAGTATCAATGAAATGAATTCCCTTTTCAGTAGAAACACTGATCTTGCTGATTTGCTTTTGACTCTTGATATAATCTAGCAAAGCATCCATAGCATGATGGTCGGGCTTTGACAAGGACTTTAATTTGGATACTGCTGCTTTGAGCTCATCCACATCAATCGGTTTAAGCAGATAATCGAGAGCAGAGACACGAAAGGCCTTTAAAGCAAACTCGTTATAGGCAGTTGTGAAAATTACCTGAATACCGTGATTGGCCAATTTCTCAACAAGTTCAAATCCATTAAGCTGAGGCATTTCAACATCTACGAAAAGAACATCGGGCATGATGGCCGGGATTTTCTCCAGCGCGTCAACAGATGAGCTGAACGTTTGAACGATTTCGATTTCCGGGAAATGCTTTTTGAGCGAGTATTCGAGAACCTCAATTCCGCTCAATTCATCGTCGACAATTACTGCCCTTAGTGCTGTATTATTCATTCGTTAACTTGACTAGTATGGTTTATGAGTGCCAGCTTCAGAGTGACACGTGTTCCGGACGGCACTCCTTCGGAGGTGTATAAATCAGAAATCGATATGGCATCACTAATAGCGGAGTCACCATTAAAATTTGCAATTCGTCGAGCTGTAACCTCCAGACCATGCGACTTTCTCTTGAGCGAGGTTTTACTACGCAAACCAATAGCAGCCTGCCTTCCAACCCCATTATCCTCTATAAATATTTCCAGATAACGCTCATGTTGCACTAATTTAATCTGCAAAACTCCCGGAGTATCCTTGTGCAGAAGCCCGTGCCAAATCGCATTCTCAACATACGGTTGAATGACCATAGGGGGAATTAAAAGACGACTTACATCAAGTTCTGGGTCTATTTCAATGTGCCAGGTGAATTTATTTTCGAAGCGTTTGTTTTCAATTTCAATGTAGAGATTCAAAGCCTGTAACTCTCTTTCAAGTATCACGCTATTCTCCATTGAATTGTCGAGAATAAGCCGAATGAGCCTTGCAAACTTGGTCACAAAAGCGGACGCTTCATCCGTTTTATTCTTAATGATATAACTATTAATAGAGTTCAAACTATTGAAAATAAAATGCGGATTCATTTGGCTTCGAAGTGCTTTATTCTCTAGCTCATTCATTTGCTGACGAAACGTGCTTTTCTCAGTCTCTTTTCGTCTAATGACGCCAATCCTCCACCGATACAACCAAAATAATATGGTGACAATTACAAGAGAAACAGAAACAAGAAACAGTGTTTTCTTCCAGAACGGCGGTGTTATGATCATCGTTATAATGCGTTCTTCAGTGCACCACTCCCCTGCTCCATTTTTCGCTCGCAGATGTATCGTGTAGGTACCATTGTTTAATTTAGAATACGATACAGCCCCATCCTTTCCTTGCAAAACCCACTCATTATCTAAACCTTCTGTAAAGACGTAATAGTAATAATCAACCTCTGAACTAACGTCAGGAACAGTGAATCGAAATCGAACGTAATTCTCAGAATAGCTGAGTTGAAGTGTATCAATCGAATTATAGTTGGTGTTTTTACTATAGGCATTCGACATAACCTCAATTGACGTAATAAATATACTTCCTTTACAGTCATTTGTAAGTAAGTCAGACGGCTCAAATTTCCAGATATAGTCTCTCCCAGCGATATACATATAACCGTCAGCGTGATAGTCTATGAGTGTTGCATCGGCTATTTCTAGGCCTTGTCTGTGGGTGAAATTCCGTACAAGAAGATTCGAAGTATTAACTACAGAAATCCCTTTATCGGATAATACCCAAAGATTGTTTTCGCCATCGAGAGCGATTGATAAAACGCGTGCACTTAACAAGCCATCTGTTGACGTAATGTATCGAATGCTGTCGTTTTCGGGTGTATAACGTGCCAAGCCTACACTGAACATGTTAATCCAGATTTTCCCCTTTGCATCCTCCAAAACTGACTCGGCGGCGCCCTTCAACAAATCGCGTGTTGGGTTTTCTGAATTGAACTTTCTGCATTCTCGTGTATGCGGGTTATACCGAAATAATCTCCGAGTATCTGAAACAGCCCAAAGCCATCCATCGCTATCAACGAATAGACTTATGAGAAAATAATTGCTTAAGCCGGAGGCCGCGGTGAACGATTCCGTATGGTTGACCAACGTGTTTTCCCTTTCGTTCCATGCGAAGAGCCCCTGAGAAGTAGCCAGCCAAATAGAACTGTTATGATCACGAGCCATCGACCAAATCATTTGATGTAACGGAAAGCCGGAAGGCAGATCAACTTGCGTGAGTTTATCCGGGTTATTCAAATCAAAGCGCAAAAGCCCCTTCGATGAGGCCACATGAATAATCCGATCGGAGAAGAATGAAGGAGCAGTTCCATTAATTCCCAATGGCCCGGAATGTCCCTCGAGCGGTACAAGTGCTTTTAATTTACCTGTTTTGTTAGAGAATGAGTAAAAGCCATCCCGATAAAACGTGCCGCCATAGAGGAGAGAATCGTCACGATGGGCTATAATTGCAGAAAGCACATTGGTTCCATTTTCAAAATTATATTTCAGTGCAGAGCCGTTATACTCAAAAACGGCCTTCGATCTCTTGGTCATTCGAGTAAACCCGGTGTTTGTTCCCAAAAATATCTGCTGATCACTTTTATAAATACAGTGCGAGGTTTCTACTCCGGGTGTCCTTGTCCAACGCTCATTACTGAGTTCTAAGTATTCTATTGAATCAGTATCAAGATCCAAAATTCCGAAGCCGTAGTAATATGAGGTAAACAAAATTTTGGATGGTTCCAGGAATATAAAATCATTGATTTTATTGGCGTATCCTATATTCTCTCGCTTAGTTCGATCAATTAGATGCTGCTTCCAGGTGCCGGCAGTAACATTGTATTCATAGATGCCATCTATCCAAGTCCCAATAAAAACATGGCCATCAGGGCCCAATTGTATATCAATAAAAAGATTCTTATCCGGATTTTTGCTTCCGTCAGGCTCAAGCTGTTCGATACGCTTGTTTTGCCCCGAAAGTGGATTGAATTGCACAAGACCAATACGGGTAGATATCCAGAAATCACCATTTTCGGCAAGGGCAATATCCATAATTTCATTGAAATTATAATTGAAAATTCGCGTATCGAATGAAGTCAGTTCAAAGCTGTCATTCATCGGGTTGTATTGAGCCAAACCCTTACCGAAAAAACCAACCCAAATTCTTCCCTGGGAATCTGTACAAATAGCTGTAGGGTTATTGCTAGGGACACCGGATGGTTTGCCGGGATCAAACATGAACCGTTTGAAGCGATTCGTTTGAGGATTATACACACTTAACCCATTATCGTGAGTAGAAATCCATATTCTTCCCTGCGCGTCTTCAAATAGGCGTTTTACCTGATTGCCACTAAGGCTTAAACTGTCACTGGGATTGCATGTGTAATTTGTGAAGCTGAACCCATCAAATCGCGATAAACCGGAATTGGTCCCTATCCATAAAAACCCATTTCGATCCTTAAGGAAGCAATTTGCGGTGTTATCAATCAATCCTTCGTCGGAACTGTAATGAAAAAACCGATACTCCTGAACTTGCGCGCGCACTGCAATTTCTGCGAGCAGAAAAAAATAGGCAGTACATAAAAAGAACCGCAAGCTCATAATTTGTGAATTAACCGAACGAATTTAGGTGTGCAAGGAAACCAATCCCGTTTCGAGTTAATATTCGGTCGATTTCGAGCAAAAATCGGCAAGGTGAAAACCCAACTCTGGTTTGCTCCATTATTCCGTGGATGCCAACAACTGATTTACTGCATGCTGGGGCGAAATATCACCCTCTTCTACCCGAAGCTCCATCTCTTTGAGTTGTTGTTTAAACTTTTCACCCTTGTAAAGTCTTTCGACAACCATTGCACGAATTTCATCATGCATCCAGGCCAAATTCTGCCGATTTCTGCGTTCCCTAAGTAAACCACGCTGACTCATCCAAGCTGTATATTCTGCAAGGATGCTTTGGGTTTCTTCGATACCGGTGCCGTCCAGAGCGGAGGTAGTTATAACCGGCGGAAACCAGCCATCTTCACGCGGAGGAAAAAGATGCAGTGCCGCAGAGTATTCAGCTTTGGCTCGTGTTGCGTTCGCTGCATTGCTTCCATCGGCCTTCGTGATGATCATGGCATCACACATTTCCATGATTCCGCGCTTGATTCCCTGCAGCTGATCGCCGGCTCCGGCAAGCATCAACAGCACAAAGAAGTCGGTCATTGCGTGCACCGCCGTTTCGCTTTGGCCCACTCCTACAGTTTCCACCAAAATGGTATCATAGCCCGCAGCTTCACAAAGCAAAATCGTTTCGCGCGTTTTACGCGTCACTCCGCCAAGAGTATCGCTTGAAGGCGATGGTCGAATGAACGCTCTGCTATCTGCCGCCAATCGTTCCATTCGCGTCTTATCACCGAGTATACTTCCCTTGCTGATAGGGCTGCTGGGATCAACAGCCAACACAGCTACTCGCTTGCCGGCCTGAAGCAGCGCCATTCCAAAAGTGTCAATAAAGGTGCTCTTGCCGACCCCGGGCACTCCGGTAATGCCCATGCGCACCGAACGGCCGGAAGCAGGCAAACA
>Ga0169931_10004181_pt1 | contig 22542 bp, 18 predicted proteins | sample Kivu_15m_20L_FD_129675 | JGI IMG/M metagenome (GOLD analysis project Ga0169931, IMG submission 129675) | Freshwater microbial communities from Lake Kivu, Western Province, Rwanda to study Microbial Dark Matter (Phase II) - Kivu_15m_20L... | ecosystem: Environmental > Aquatic > Freshwater > Lake...
GCGGGCACAGCGCGGGCACAGCGCGGGCACAGCGCGGGCGCGAGCGCGGAGTTCCGACCGTGGTCACCGTCTCGCCGCGCTCCGTGAATCCGCGCGAGGTTGGCTGGAGCGGCAAAGACAGCTCGCCGGTGCGCCTGTGCCGGGTCCGCAGCCGCGTCCCACCGCAGGCGCGCCCTGTCGCTCCACAGCTGACTCTCCACGGCCGACTTTCCGGGCCTCACGCTCCGGGCTTCACGCTGCGGCGCGCATCGCGCGCGTGCGCAGCCGCGCACAGGCTCGCTACGCTGCGTGTTGATGACCGGCACTCACCAACCCTCGCCACACGCCGCGGTGCGGCGCGAGTTCGTGCGCGCGCTGTGGGACCTCGCGCTCGGGCCATTGCGCGTGCTCGACTTCTTGGTGCAACGCAGCGCGGCGCTCGACGAGCTGCGCGGCCTGCTCCGTAGCCCGGAGGCCGTCGACGAACCCGGCCCGGTCGGAGCGCTCCCCGCCCGGCCGCTGCGCCTGTTCCTCTCCTGCGCCGAAGCCTCGGGCCAGATCCACGCGCTCAACTTCCTGCGCGCAGTGGAACGCGAGTGCGCCGCGCAAGGCGCGCCGCGCCCGACGTGGTTTGGCCTGGGCGGCGAGCCGCTGCGCGAGGCCGGCGTGGACCTCGTCGAGGAGCTCGTCACCAAGGCCGTGATGGGTCTCGACGGCGTCACGCGCGCGCTGCCGTTCTACATGAGCGTGTTGCGCCGCTGCGCCGAGCGCATCCGCGACGAGCGCCCCGACGTCGTGGTGCTCGTCGACTCCCCCGCACTCCACGTTCCGCTCGCGCGCATCGCCAAACGCTACGGCGCGCGCGTCGTGCACTTCGTCACGCCGCAGCACTGGGCCTGGGCGCCGTGGCGCACGCCGAGCTACGTGCCCGCGGTCGACCGCGCGCTCTCGATCCTGCCCTTCGAGAAGCGCTGGTTCGAGCGACGCGGCGTGGACGTCGTCCACGTCGGCCATCCGCTGCTCGACCAACTCGAGGGCGTTCCACGCGCGCGGCCCGACGCTCCGCCGCGTTTGGCGCTGCTCGCCGGCAGCCGTTCGCGGGTGATCGACCTCAACTTGCCCTGGATGCTCAGCGCCGCGGCCGCCTTGCGCGAGCGGCGTCCCGAGCTCGAGGTGGTGATCGCGCACGGCGACGAACAGCGTCGGCACGAACTCGAGGAGCATGTGGCCGGCGCGCGCGCGAGCGCCTGGGCGCGCATCGAAATCGGCGCCTTCCACGACACGCTCGCGAAGTCCCGCGCGGCGCTCTCGGTGTCGGGCACGGTGCTGCTCGATCTCTTGCACATGCGCTTGCCCACCGTGTGCATCTACCGCGTCAGGTCGAGCCGCGACGTCGCGCTGCAGCGCTGGATGTTCGCGACGCCCTACTTCGGGTCGGTCAACCTGCTCGCCGGACGGGTCGTGTATCCCGAGTACTGCTTCCACGACCGCGGCCCGCTCGAGCAGATCGTGGACGAGCTCGAACAGCGCCTGTTCGACGCCGACGTGCGGCGCGAGGTGGCGCTCGGCATGGACAGCGCCGCGGCGCGCCTGGGTCCGCCCGGGGCCTGCGCGCGCGCCGCGCGAGTCGCGCTCGAACTCGCGCGCGTCAGCGCCAGAGACTGATTTCGCCGAGCGACTTGCGCTCGAGGTTGGGCACCTCGCAGCCAGGCGCCGGGTAGCCGACGGGGATCAGCAGGAACGGGCGCTCGTTCTCGGGGCGCTCGAGCACCTCGGAGAGAAAGCCCATTGGACTCGGCGTGTGCGTGAGCGTCGCCAGGCCCGCGTGGTGCAGCGCGGCGAGCAGGAAGCCGCAGGCGAGGCCGACCGACTCCTGCGTGTAGTAGTTGGCGCGCTTCTCGCCGTTTTCGAGCTCGTGCGCGCGCCGGAAGACGATGATCAAGGCCGGTGCGATCTCGAGGAACGGCTTGTTCGCATCGGTGCCCAGCGGCGCGAGCGCGGCGCGCCACTCGTCGCTGATGCGCTCTTCGTAGAGCTTGCGCTCCTCTTCCTCGGCGGCCTCGCGGATGCGGCGTTTGAGTTCGGGATCGCGCACGACCACGAAGGTCCACGGCTGCCGATGGGCCCCGGAGGGCGCGCTTCCGGCCGTGAGCAGGCACTCTTCGAGCAGCCCCTCGGGGAGCGGGTCGGGCACGAAGTGCCGCACCGAGCGGCGGCGCGCGAGCTCCGCGCGCAGCTCCCGAGCGCGGCGCAGCATCTCGACGGGCGCGAGGCGCTCGAAATTCAGCGGGACGAAGGGCGGGTGCAGGGGCGCCGACATCAGGCCGATCGTAGCGCTGAACCCGCGGGGTCCGGCGCGCGTTGGAAGTGCCGACGTCCTTTGGCCTATGTTCGTCGCCCCGGCGCAGCGCACACCGCGCGCGCCTTCCACCGTTTCCGCCGCGCCCGCCATGCTCCGAACGATCGCCGTCGGCTTGTTCCTGTTCGCCCTCTCGCCGCTCGCGCCGGCCGCGGCCCAGGCGCCGCAGCCCGCCGCGCCGAAACAGGCCTCGCCGACGGACGGGCTCGAGGACCTCGCCGGGACGGTGCGCGCCTCGGTGCGCTGGATGCGCGCCCAACAGGACCTCGCCACGGGCTCGTACGGCTCGATCGAGGCCACCGCACTGGCCGTCCAGGCCTTCGCACAGTCGCCCGACCGCTACCGCAGCGTCGACGGGCCGTTCGTGCGGCACGCCGTCGAGTGGCTCAAGTCCAAGCAGGCCGCCGACGGTTCGGTCGCCGAGCCGGACGCGAACGCTGCTGCCAAACAGGCGAGCACGGTGCGCGCGGTCGCGGCCTGGATGGCGCTGAGCGAGCCCGAGCACGCTGCCGCGATGGCCAAGGCGATGGAGTTCCTCGGCGCCGACGCGGCGCAGAAGACGCAAGTGTGGCCGGTGGCGAGCGAGGGCTGGCCGCTCGGCGAAGCGCAGCAGTTCGCGCTCGCGCACAAGCTGCTCGCGGCGCAGGCAGAGAAGGGTCGCTGGGTCGGGCCGCGCGGCCCGGTGGCGGAGACCGCGGCGCACGCGGTCGCGCTCTCCGCGGTCGAGAAGCTGCTGGCGAGCAAGCGCGTCGGCGCAGCGCCCAAGGTCGAGATCGCGCCGCTGCCCGCGTTCAGTACGACCGACCGTGCGAGCGCACTGAGGGCGCTCGAAAAGGGCGCGAATTTCCTGCTCTCGGTGAGCGACAACGGCAAGTGGGGCCAGCCCGGCAAGCCCGACGCTGGCATGAGCGCCATGGCGCTTGGCGCGCTGCTGTGCCACCCCGCGCCGCGGCCCGCGCCGATGCAAGCCGCGATCGACAGCGGACTGGATTGGCTCGTGTCCATGCAGAAGGCCGACGGTTCGATCCACGACGGCAAGCTCGCGAACTACACGACGTCCGCCGCGATCCTCGCGCTCTCGCGCTCGGGCGCTGAGAAGTACAAGCCCGTGATCGCGAAGGCTCAGGGCTTCCTCGCTCAACTCCAGGCCGACGAAGGCGAAGGCTACAGCGAGGGTGATCTGTACTACGGCGGCATCGGCTACGGCTCGACGGAGCGGCCGGACCTCTCGAACCTGCAGATGGCGCTCGAAGCGCTCGCCGCGTCGGGCATGGAGCCGAACGCGCCGACCTACCGCAAGGCGCTGAAGTTCCTCGAGCGCTGCCAGAACCGCTCGGAGTCGAACGACGTGAAGATCCGCGACGGCGCGGTCGAAGTGCGCCCGGGCGACGACGGCGGCGCGGGTTACGCGCCCGGCGACAGCAAGGCGGGCTTCGTCGAGCTCGAGGGCGGCGTGAAGGTCCCGCGCTCCTACGGCTCGATGACCTACGCGCTGCTCAAGTGCTTGGTGTTCGCGGGCGTCGACAAGCAGGACCCGCGCCTCAAGGCGGCCTACGACTGGGTGTGCGCGAACTACACGCTCGACATCAACCCCGGCTTCGATCCGAGCATCGACCCCAGCGCGCCGTACCAGGGACTCTTCTACTACCTGCACTGCATGGCGCAGGCCCTCGACCTGCTCGAAGTGGGCACGCTCAAGGACAGCGCGGGCGTCGAGCACGCCTGGCGCGCCGAGCTGTGCGGCCGCATCGTCTCCATGCAGTCCAAGCTCGACGGCTCGTGGACCAACCGCAACAGCCCGCGCTGGTACGAGGGCAATCCGCTGCTCGGCACGGCGTACGCGCTTCTGACCTTGGACGCGGCGCTGCCGAAGTAGCGGCGAGGTCGGTGGCGCGGAGCGCGAGCGTTAGACTGCGCGGATGCCCTCCACAGTCCGCCTCCACCGCGAACGCCTCGACCGCAACGACGACCAACGCGCACGCCTGGTGCTCGAAATCGACGGCCGCTGGCTCGACCTGAGCGCGCGGCTGAGCGATGAGGGCCGGGCGGACGCGAGCGCGGTCGAGCTGCTCGCCGAGGGCTACTTCGGGCGCGCCGCGCTCGAGCGCGAGCTGACGCGCGGCAAGTGGCGCGAGTGCGCCGCGCCGCGCGAACGGCTGGTCCCGATCGAGCCCGCGCGCGTGGGCAAGATCCTCGCGCTGGGGAAGAACTTCCGCGAGCACGCCGCCGAGTTCGGCGAGGCAGTGCCCGAGGAACCGCTGGTGTTCAACAAGCTGCCCGAGTGCCTGCGCGCCGACGGCGAGACGGTCGCGGTCCCGAGCTGGTACACGGCGCGCTTCGACCACGAGGCCGAGCTGGCGGTCGTGATCGGCCGCGCCGGCCGCGAGATCGACGAGGCGCGCGCGCTGGAGCACGTCGCTGGCTACACCGTCGCCAACGACCTCACCGCGCGCACGCTGCAGGGCCAGGACCGCAACCTCAAGTACCCCTGGTTCCGCTCGAAGAATTTCGAAGGTTCGTGCCCGCTCGGGCCGTGCCTCGCGCCGCGGGAGTGGCTCGACCTCGCCGACCTCGAAGTCACGGGGCGTGTGCTGCACAAGGACGGCCGCGAAGAGGCGCGCCAGCGCGCGAGCACCAAGGACCTGATCGTCACCGTGCCGCAGGCGATTGCGTGGCTCTCGCGCCAATTCCCGCTGCGCTCGGGCGATTTGATCCTGATGGGCACGCCAGCGGGAGTTGGGCCGCTCGTCGACGGCGACGTGTCGATCTGCGCCATCGCCGGGATCGGCGAGTTGCGCACGCCGCTCAAGCGCGCTTGAGCGGGCCGGAGGTCGCGAGCGTGAGGAACGGCTCGACGATGCGCTGCGTCATGCCCCACACCGCGCGGCCGCCGACGAAGTAGCTCGGCATCGTGCGCAGCGCGCCCAGGTGCTGCACTTCGACGGTGCTCGCCGAGCGCGCGAGCTCGTCGAGCGCGGCCCACTGCACGCCCGCGACTTCGTGGTTGAGCGTGAAACGCGGTCGGCTTTCGAGCACGAACACGAACGGCCGCACGACGATGCGCGCGGGCGCGCTCACGGGTCGCAGGTCGTCGAGCTCGCCCACCAGCTCGCGCTCGTGCAGTTCGACACCGATCTCCTCGCGCGTCTCGCGCACGGCGGCCGCGAGCCAGTCGGCGTCGCTTGCATCGACGCGGCCGCCCGGCAGCGCCATGTGCCCCGACCACGGGTCGCCTTCGCGCTGCGCACGCTCGATGAACAACGCCTCGGCGCACGAATCACCGGGCGCGAGGATCAGCGCGACCGCGGCGCGCGGCGTGCCCTCGGGCGCATCACGCCGCAGCGCCCGCGCAGCGAGCCGTTGGCGGAGTTGTTCCCGCAGTTGGTCCATTCCCGATCGATTGTGGCATGCGTGCCGCCCCGCGCCCAAGCGGCCCCACGCAGACCGCGGCGCCCGCTGTAGACTGGCCCCGCGTGGCGCCAGCCCCCCGCGCCACCACACGCAACCCATGAACACATCTCGCACCGGCTCGTTCGTGTTCGCGCTGCTCGTCAGCGCGTGCCAAACCAACTCCGCGCACGATTCCACGTCGAGCAACGCTCCGACGGCGCCTGCAACCGACGCCACGACGGCGCGGGAAACGGGCAAGACCTTCGCCTTGCTTGGCCTCTACGAGCTGATCGGTCCGACACTGAGCAAGTTCGTCACCTCCGTGGTGTTCCAAGGTTCGGAGCGCTGGGACGGCGCGTTCGGGAGCATTTCGAACGCGACCGGCGGCGACATCGTGGCCGTGCGCGTCACGCTGCGAGCCTGGGACCTCAGCAACGAGAAGGCCTCGCGCGACTTCACGCGCGCGCCGAGCGCCCGCCGGATTCGTGTGGGCAAACACTCCGGAGCGCCCGTGCCGACGAAAGACGGCGCGAGCGTGTTGCTCGACGGCTTCGTGCTCGGGCCGCGCGACCTGCTCGAGCTGTCCGTCGACGACATCGAACCCGGCGACGCGGACGCGATCGCGATCGAAGTCGAGCCGATCTTTGTGCGCGCTCGGTAGCGCAGCCCCTCGGCGCGCTCAGAGCATCCAGCCGCCAGCCAAGTCGAGGTTCGCGCCGGTCACGTAGCTGGCGCGCTCCGAACAGAGCCACTCAACCGCGTCGGCGACTTCGTCGAGCCGCGCCGGCCGCCCGAGCGGAATCGACTTCCACGCGCCGGCGTCGAGTGTGTCGGCGGAGGCGTGCTCGTGCGGAGCGAAGCCAGGAGAGAGCACGTTGACGCGCACACCGTGCGGCGCCTCCTCGAGCGCCCACGAGCGCGCGAGCACGATCAGCGCGCTCTTCGCCGCGGCGTACACCGCCGTGGTCTGCCGCGCGCGGAGTCCCTCGAGCCCAGCGCAGCCGAAAAACAGCGCGTTTCCTCGGCTCGCGCGCAGCGCGGCACGTGTCGCATCGAAGCCGAGGAAGGCCGACTCGACGTTGCTCGCGAGCATGCGGCGCAGATCCGGCGCGCTCGCGGCCGAGGTCGCGCCGCAGACGTACTCGCCCACCGCGTGCACAAGAGTGTCGAGCCGTCCATCGCGAGCGAGCACGGCTTCGACGAGCGCGCGCCAGTCCTCCGCGCGCTCGAGGTCCGCACGGTGCGTGCGGCCGGGAAACTCGCGCTCGAGTTCGTCGCCGCCGTTCGCGCGCCAGACCACATGCACATGCTCGCCACGTTGTGCGAAACGACGCGCCGCGGCCAAGCCCAGGCCGCGCGCCGAGCCGCTCACCAACCGAACTCGCGGGACGTCCATCGTCCGCGCATGCTAACCGTGGCGGACGCGACGCAGCGCTACTCGGCGGCGTCGATCGCTCCCATGCGCTCGGGCGGCCAGATGCGGACTTCGACTTTGCCGCGGATGTAGTCCTGCGGAACGAGCCCGAACTCGCGCGAATCGCAGGAGCGCGGCCGGTTGTCGCCCAGCACGAAGAAGTGCGCGGGCTTCACGGTCGTGTGGACGCGCGACATCGGGTCCTGTTCGTCGACGTAGGGCTCGGCGAGCCGCTCGCCGTTGACGAACACGCCGCGGTGGTCGACCTCGACCTCGTCGCCGGGCAGACCGATCACGCGCTTGATGTAGTCCACGCTCGGATCGAGCGGGTACTTGAGCACCACGATGTCGCCGCGCTCGACCGTGTCGAACCAGTAGCTGAAGTGGTCGATCAGGATGCGGTCGCCGTCGTGGATGCGCGGCGCCATCGAGCTGCCGCGCACGACGGAGAGGTTGAACAAACACAGGTACGCGAGCGCGAGGAGCGCCGTGCACTGAGCCACCGGACCGAGCCACGCGCCGCGCCGCTTCGACGGCTGCGGCTCGAGCGGAAACAGCGCGGGGCGCCACACCGGCGCCTCGGGCAGTGCGAGATCCGCCGGCGCCGCGAGCAGGTCCACGGACGCCGGCGGCGCCGTGGGAGTCTGCTGATCGTGCGCTGCGGGGCCGCTCACGCGCGAATCTGTCGGAAAGCGCGGTCGCCGGTCTTGAAGCGAAAGCCCGGCGGCGACTCGAAGCCCCGCAGCGCGGCGCGTAGCCTCTGGCGCATGTTGCAAGGAACAACGCGCCGCGCACGAAAGTCCCTGTGGGCCGCCCTCCCGCTGCTTGCTGGCGCTTGCGCCGCTCCCCCGCAGCGCTCGACGCCCCAGGACCGCTCGGACCGCGGCTCGCCCACGCTGAGCGAGATTTTTTCGATCCCCGGCCTGCACGGCGAAGCTCCGCGCCTGCGCTCGCTCAGTGCGGACGGCGCCTTCGCGCTGGTCGATTTCCGCGACGTCGAACGCGCGGCGAGCGGCGAACGCGCGTGGGCCGCGGACCAAAGCCCGCACCTGGTGGCGACCGCCGCGGGAGCGCACACGCTCGACGCGGGCACGGCCCTGGCCGCGCGCCTGCGCGAGTGGCTCGGCGCCGACTTCGAGGCGGTCGAGACAAGCGACGACGAGCGCGGCGAGCCGGCGAACGGCGCGCAAGCGTCCGAGGCTGCTACGAAAAACCCTGCGCGCCCCGAGCGCGTCGGCTCTCCGACCTGGAGCAGCAGCGGCGCGCTGCTGGCGCTCGTGTGGCGCGGCGCCGTCGTGCTGGTGGATCCAGCCGCTCGAACAGCCCGCGTCGTCTACCGCGACGAGCCGCGCGCCAAGGACGCGGCCGACACGGAGCAGCGCACGGGCCCGGTGCGATCGCTGAGCTTCGCGAACGACGACCGTGAGCTCGAGCTGCGCACGGGCAAGGAGCTGTTCGTGCTCACGCTCTCCGACGCGAGCGCGGGCCCGGTGCGCTTCGAACAGCTGCGCCACGTCACGCGCGCGCTTGAGCTTTCACTCGAGCGTGTGCAACTCAGCGACGACCGCACGCGTGCGTTCGCGAGCGCGGAGAGCTTCGGCGACGAAGAACGCGACGGCGCGCGCCGTGCGACGCGTTGGATGGAGCTCGAGAGCGGCCGCAAACTCGTGCTCGAAGGGCTCGCCGACTTGCGTTGGTTCGAGGGCGAACGTTTGTCGCCGGATGGACGCTTCGTGTTCGGCGTCGAGGCGGACCGCAGCCAGGATCCCGCGCCCAACATCGTCCCCAACTACCTCACGCCGCGCGTGAGCACGCTGCAGGCGCGGCGCGACCTCGCGGACGACGTGCCGCCGCCGCGCAAGCTGTGGATGTGGGACACCCGCGACGGCTCGCGCCGCGAACTCGCGCTGCCGGGCGAGACGCGCTTCTACTTGACACCGCTCGGCTGGGCGCCGCAGCGCGCGCCCGGCGCACCGGCGCGCTACGCATTCCGCCGCCTCTCGAGCGATTTCCGCGTGTCGGAAACCTGGGTCTGGAGCGAAGGCGACCTGCGCCTGGTCGCCGTCGACAGCGACCCCAAGTGGGTCGGCGGGCCGGGCGGCGGCGCGCGTTGGCGCGACGACGGGCGGCGCATCACGTTCGTCTCCGAGTCCTTCGCGGGCTCGTCGACGCCCGGCCACGCGCAGCTGTTCGAGCTCGACGTCGAGACCGGCCACACGCGCCAGTTGACGCGCGTGCTCGGAGAAGTGAGCAGCGTCGCGAGCTTCGACGGTGGCTTCGCTCTCGTCGCCAGCGGCGCCGTGCCGGGGCGCAAAGCGCTGTGGCTGGTGCGCGACGACGGCGCGGCCCGCGAGTTCGACTTCGGCGCCGCGGTGGTGTCCGCGGTGCGGCCCAGCGACGACGGCGCGCGCGTGGTGTTCGCGCTCGAACGCCTCGGCGAGCCCGCTGAGCTGCACGTGCTCGACAGCACGCGTGGAACGCACGCGCCGCTGACGCGCACGACCAGCCCCGAGTACCTCGCGCACGACTGGATCCGTCCCAAGCTGCTGAGCGTGCGCCACAGCGACGGAAGCGACGTGTGGTCGCATGTCTACCTCCCGCGCACGAGCACGCTCGAGCGCCCCGATCGCGCGCGCCCCTGCGTCGTGTTCATCCACGGCGCCGGCTACCTGCAGAACGTCACGCAGTCGATGACGGAGTACGCCGTCAACCTGATGTTCCACTCGCGTCTGGCGGAGCTGGGCTACGTCGTCGTCGACGTCGACTACCGCGGCAGCGCCGGCTACGGCCAGAAGTTTCGCACCGACGTGCAGGGCCACCTGGGCAAGCTCGAACTCGAGGACATCGCGGCCGCGATCGACGAGCTCGCGCGCCGCGGCGTGATCGACAGCGCACGCGTCGGCTGTTACGGCGGCTCGTACGGCGGCTTTCTGACGCTCATGGCGCTGTTCACCGAGCCGCAGCGTTGGGTGTGCGGCGCCGCGCTGCGTTCGGTCACCGACTGGCGCTCGTACTCCGCCGGCTACACGCAGCCGCGCCTGGGCCGGCCGTCGACGCACGCGGAGGCGTACGTGCGCTCCTCGCCGATCGACCACGCCGAGAAGCTCGAGGATCCGCTGCTGATCCTGCACGGCCTGTCCGACACCAACGTCTTCGCGCAGGACTCGATCCGTTTGATGGAGAAACTGATCGACCTGGGCAAACCCTTCGACGCGATGCTCTACCCGAGCCAGGGCCACGGCTTCGAGGACGGGCCGCACTGGATCGACGAGTACGGCCGCATCGAGCGCCTGTTCCTCGAGCACCTCGGAACGCCCTGAAGCACGCCACGCGGAATACCCCACGATGAGCTCACCCACTTCGTTCAACCGCCGCCGCGCGCTACTGGGCGCAGCGGCCCTCGGCGCCGCCGGCTGCGCGAGTTCCAGCCAGAGTTCGAGTTCGAGTTCGACCTCGGCGGAACGTGACGCGCGCGCACAAGCTGCCGACGCGTTCCCAGAGCTGAGCGACCAGCGTCCGTTCCACGAGCCGATCCGCGAGTCCGAACGCGCCGCTCGGCGCGCGCGCCTGGGCCGCCTCCTCGCGCAACGCGGCGTCGATGCGTACGTGTGCGAAGCGGGCGCGACGATGAGCTACCTCAGCGGCGTGAGCTGGGGCCGCTCGGAGCGCACCTTCGCACTGGTCGTGTTCGCCGACGGCTCGCACGTGTGGATTTGCCCGGCTTTCGAGGCCGAAAAGGCGCGCCTGTCGACCGAGGGCGAGGGCAAGCCGGGCGGCGCGCTCGTGACCTGGCAGGAGCACGAGTACGCCTGGAAGCCGTTCGCCGCCGCGCTGCGCGAGCGGCGCGCCGAACGTGTGGCGCTCGATCCGGCGCTGCGCCTGTTCATCGCCGACGGTTTGGCGCAGGCGCACGGCCGCGACAAGGTGCGCATGGGGCGCGAGGAACTCGTCGCGCTGCGCGCGATCAAGGACGCGCGCGAGCTCGCGCTGCTGCGGCGCGCCAACGAGCTCACACAGCAAGCGCTCGGCGCGGCCGCGCAACACATCCGCGTCGGCATGAGCGGCGCCGATGCGGGCCGGTTCATCACGGCGGCGCAGCAGAAGCTGGGCCTGACGGACGTGTGGCGCCTCTCGCTCGTCGGCGCGTCCGCCGCCTATCCGCATGGCGACCAGAGCAACACGCTGCTCGCACGCGGCGACTTCTTGCTGGTCGACACCGGCGGCGCGTTCCACGGCTACCAGAGCGACATCACGCGCACGTGGTGCGTCGAAGGCGAAGCGTCGGCGGAAGCGCTGCGCGCTTGGCACGCGGTGCGCGCCGCTCAGCAGCGCGCGTTCGAAGCGATCCGACCCGGCGTGCGCTGCGCCGAGATCGACCGCGTCGCGCGTGCGGCGCTCGCGGAAGCCGGCTACGGCGCGGGCTACGAGCATCTGACCCACCGCCTCGGCCACGGCATCGGGATGGAGGGCCACGAGGACCCGTACTTCGACGGCGGCAGCGAGGTCGTGCTCGAGCCCGGCATGACGCTCTCCGACGAGCCGGGCGTGTACGTCTACGGCAGCTTCGGCGTGCGCATCGAAGACATCGTCGCGGTCACCGCCGACGGCGCGGACCATTTCGGCGCGTGGCAGCGCGGGCCGAGTTCGCCGGTCTGAATCCGGCGCAGCGCGTGGAGCGCCAATGCGCGGGCCGGGAGCGCGCCTGCAACCGCAGGCGCGGCGTGCACCGGCTCGCTTCCCCGCGCGTCCGTCGTAGGCCCCGTGGATACGAGAGCGCTCGCGGCCTCCACGGCGCGTTGGCGCACGGAGCGAGGACCGCGAGCGAGGGGAAGGCGCAGCCGAGCCGCGCCGGACGCGTCGGGCGTGCTCAGGCTCGAACTCCGCGCGTCGAGACGTTCGACACGCGACGTTCGACACGCGACGTTCGACACGCGCGCCCGAACCCGAGTCGTCGCCTAGCCGACGTAATCGCGGCCGCGGCGGGGCTTCTTGTTGCGGCCGGCGAGGATCACCTTGCCGGAACCCATGCCCATGCGGCGGACCTTCTTGCGGCCGCGCGTCGGGCCGCAGTTCTTGAATCGTGCTTTTGCCATTGGAGTCGGCCCTCGGTGCGGGATGGGGCGCGGTAGAAAAGGGCCGAAGGTTGTACCCGGCGCGGCCGGGGGCGGCAAGCGCGCGCCGGCCTCAGCGCGCGGGATCCGCCGGATCGCCGCGCTTCACGAGTCGCCGAGGTAGCCCAGAGCCCGGAGCCCGCGGGCGTCCGTGCCGCCCTCGTCGCCCCCCGCCGCGTCGTCCGGCGAGGTCCAGCGAGCGCGGTAGGCCTCCAGCTCGGTCCGCAGCCGCTCCAGTACCTCCGGATGGCTCGGCGCCACGTCGACCAGCCCTTCACGGTCCTCGCGCAGGTCGTGGAGCTTCCAGCGGTAGTCCGGGGCCGCGCCGTGGCGCACCAGCTTGAACGGCCCGTCGTAGATCGCGATCTGGGTGCGTTCGCGCTGCGGCATGTCGCGGTGCTCGATCACCACGCGCCGCTCGGCCGGGATCGGACCGGTGAGGTCCAGGCCGAGCATCGGCGCCGGCGGCTCGAGTCCTGCGAGGCGTAAGAGGGTCGGCGCGACGTCGACGCCGCTCGCGGGCGCGCTCTCGCGCCGGCCCTCGCGAGCACCGGCCGCGCGCACCAGGAGCGGCACGCGCACCTGGCACTCGAGGATGTCGGAATGTTCGAGCCGGCCGCCCTCGCCAAAGGCCTCGCCGTGATCGCTGGTCAGCACCAGCGCCGTCGAATCGAGCTGAAGCCGGCCGAGGAACTGGTCGACCTTGCCGTCGAGCTCGTGCAACTCGCCGTCGTAGAGCGTGACCAGGCGCGCGTAGTCGGTTTCGGCCCAGCGAAAGTCCGGCTGCGCATGCACGCGGTCGCCGCGCTCGGAGTAGCCGTCGACGATGCCGGCGTAGGGCTTTTCGAAGCGTGCGAGCGACTCCTCGTGCGGCAGGTACGGCCAGTGCACGTCGTATAGGTTCACGAAGCAGAACCAGGGCCGTGGGTCATCGTGTTCGATCCAGGCCAGGGCTTCGCGCAGCACCTCGTCGGCCGGACGCTGGTAGTCCTGGAACCAGTGCGGAAGGCCGTTGAGACGTAACGCTGGCACGAGCTTCGCCACGAGCGCCTGAAGGTCGTGCACGAGCGCCCAGCCGTGCGTGTAGCTCACCCACGGATCGACGCGGTCGCTGTAGCGCTCGAAGGCGTGCGCCACGCCGCTGGGCGCGCGCAGAACGTCGGTGCCCACGAACGCGCCGGTGCGGTAACCGGCCTCGCGCAGCGTGCGCGCGACGTTCGGCACGCTCAGCGGATTGAAGCGCCGCCGCATCAAGCGCGCGCCGTGCTGCGAGGGATGCACGCCGGTGAGCATCGTGATGTGCGACGTGAGCGTATAGACCGACGCCGAGCGCGCCTGTTCAAACACCACGGACTCTTCCGCGACGCGCGCCAGGTGCGGCGTCGTGTCGCGCGAGTAGCCATACGGCGTAAGGTTCTGCGCGCGCGCCGTGTCCCAAACCAGCAGCAACAAGTTGGGCCGCGCGGGCGCGCCCGCCGGTGGATTGGGACCGCGATCGGGCACGTAGAAGTCCAGGCCCAGGCCGCAGGCGATGGACAGCAGAAGCGCGCCGCCGAGCGTGAACTCCGGCGCGACGCGCGCGACGAGCAGGCCGAGGACGCGACAGGCGACGACGAGCGCCGCGCTGATCAGCGCGACTTGGAGCCACGGCCAGGGCGAGAGCAGCCCGCCGACGTCGCCGCCCATGGCGGTGTAGTCGTCCAGGCGCGCGTGCGCGAGCACGGGCAGCGCGGTCCACACCAGCGTGCGCAGCGTGACTCGCGCGGGGTGCGCGCGCGCGGGCGTGGGCGAGATGCGCGGCAACAGGTAACGGTCGAACCACGCTGCGGGCGCCTGCGCGAGCAACGCGAAGACGCCCCACAACGCGAGCGCCTGCGTGAACGCGCCGACGTCGCGCGCCCAGTGGTGGTGCTCGGCACGGAGCAGCGCGGTGTCGAGCGCGGCGAGCAGCGATGCGCTGACGACGACGGCGAGCGCGCGGACGCGCAGGCTGATCATCACGGGGGCGGCGGAAGCGGAGGGGTTGGGACGCACGGGCAGGGCGGAGAGGGAAACCTATCGGCGCAGCGCGCGCAGTACACGCAGTCGGGGCACTTCAGCCGCCCACAGGCGCTCCGCCTGGAGCAAACCGGACCTCGAAGGTCGCGCCCTCGATGTCCTTGCCCAGTTCGTCCAGCAGGCGCTTCAAGGCCCACTCGACGATCGAACGGGCCCGCTCGCGTGGATCGGGCGCACTGGCTGCGTCGGCGTAGTGCGGAACCTGATTCGCCATGTCGTTGCCGTCGAGGCCGAAGCGCTCGGTCGCGAGCAGGCGCGGCTCGGTAAGGGTCAGAGTCACGACCATCCCGTCGCGCGAGGTCGCTTCGGGAGCGAGCGCGGCGAAGTCCACGCCCCAGACCTCGACCGCCTCACGCGCGCGCTCGCCGCCGACAGTGTGCGTGACGAGCCAGGGCTGCCTCGACGAGTAGCGCAGCTGCATCAGGCGCGCGTGGAAGAACGGGCGGCCGTACACCAGCCACTTGTCGACGCGCGGTTCGCCGGACTTCGGCGTGTCGGCGCGCACGCGCTGCATCTGTTCGTAGAGCTGCGGCGCGCGCCACTGGAAGAACACGCTGGTGACGCCCATCCCCACCACGACCAACACCACGAGCACGACCAGGCCGTTGACGCGCCAGGGCGCGCGCGGCCCAGCGGCGGCCGAGTTGGGCTGAGAAGGGTCCATGGGAGGCCGGGCATTGTGGACGTCCGCGGCTGGCGCTTCCACTCGCGCGCGCAGGACCTACGCTGGCGCACCATGGCGCGGCGCATCTTCATCGGCGACATCCAGGGCTGTCGCGCCGAGCTCGAGCGCCTGCTCGAAGCGACCGGGTTCGATCCCGCGCAGGACGAGCTGCACCCCGTGGGCGACTTGGTGAACCGCGGCCCCGACTCGGCCGGCGTGCTGCGGCTGCTCAGCACGCTTCCGACCGGCGGCGTGCTCGGCAACCACGACGTGCACCTGCTGCGCGTCGCCGCAGGGCGGCGCACGTTGCGCGAGGACGACACGCTCGCCGAGCTGCTCGCCGCGCCCGATCGCGACGATTTGCTCACCTGGCTGCGCGCGCGGCCGTTCGTGCGCAAGTGGGACGACGTGTGGGTCGTGCACGCTGCGCTCCACCCCAGCTGGTCCGACCCCGAGGCCGAGCTGCGCGGACTCGATCCGCTCGTGCAGCACCCCGCGATCGATTTCGCCACGCGTGCGCGCTACGCCAAGCCCAGCGGCGAGCGGCCGCGCGCGGATTGGCCGCCCCCGCAAGCTCCGTACGCGCCCTGGTTCGAGCACTGGTTCGAGTCGCGCGTCGGCGACCACCGCACGGTCGTGTACGGCCACTGGGCGCGCATGGACCTCGTGCTGCGCCCGCGCCTGCGCGGCCTCGACTCGGGCTGCGTGTGGGGCGGCCACCTCTCGGCCTGGATCGCCGAAGAGGACCGCATCGTGCAGGTGAAGGCCGCGAAGGCCTACGCGCGCTTCGACGAGTGAGCGGAGCTCACTCCCACCGACTCGCTGAGTGAGCGGAGCTCACGGCCACTAGTTCGGCGAGTGAGCGGAGCTCACGGGCTTCAGCTCGCCGCGAGAGCGACGCTCACGCGCACCATTCGCGGAACGCGCGCCGGTAGAGATCGCCGTCGAGTAGCTGCTGCGGATCGCAGGAGTGCTTGAGCGCAGCGAAGGCTTCGAGACGCGCGCGCGGCAGGAAACGCGCCGTGTCGCGCGCGTCGACGACTGCGTCCTTAGCGAAGTAGAAGCGGCCGCCGGCCTGGATCACGAGCTCGGTGAGCTCGCCGCACAGCTTCCACAGCTCCTGGCGGCGGCTGGGGCTGACCTTGAAGTCGAGCGCGAAGCTCCAGCCGTCGACGGCGTGCGTGAGCCAGAAGGGATCGGGGCGATGGCGCTTGAACACGCCCAGGTACGGCACGTGACCGGCACGGCGACAACGCGCGAGGATCTCGCAGTGCACGGCGTGCGCGTGTTCGTTCGGCACGAACGGCTGGTATTGGATCAGTCCGTAGTCGCCGCGCTGCTGGCCGTAGGCCCACTTCCAATTGGGCACGTAGTCGAGCAGGAACGCGAAGCCCGCGTGCGATTGGAGGTACGGCGGCGCCATGCTCTCGAGCCGGCCCGCGACGTACTTCGCCGCGTTGATCGAGCGCATGCCGAGGTCGTTGTTGAACAGGCGCAGGATGCGCCAGACCTGCGACTTGGGAAACGCGCCGAGGATGTTGGCGGGCAGTTCCTGGTGGTCGATGCGCAGCGTGCGTTCGGGGTGGCGATCTTCGCCCGGCTCCAGGTAATCGGCGCGGTGGATCAGGCCGCGGCCCGCGCTGTCCTCGCCCGCGAAGCAGTCGATCCAGCCCACGAGGTAGTCGGACTCGTGCTTGTGCTCCTCGAACCAGTCCATCATCTCGCGCAGCGTGCGCGGACTGGCCGCGCTCACGCGCACGTCGCCGGAGTGCACACGTTTGGTCTGCAGCACGATGCGCGTGAACGCGCCGAGCAAACCGAACCCGCCGATTGCGGCGTGGAACAGGTCCGCGTTGCGCTCGCGGTTGCAGGTCTTCACCTCGCCCGTCGGGAGCGCGAGGTCGAACTCCAGACACGCGTCGCCGATCGTCCCGACCGCGAAGTTGTTCTTGCCGTGGATGTTCGCGGCGAGCGCGCCCGCGACGGTCGGGAACATCGTGCCGGACACGACGCGCGGCCAAAAGCCCAGCGGAAGGATCGTCTTCCACAGCTTTTCGATCGTGACGCCGGGCTCGAGCGTGGCTACGCCGGTCGCGAGGTCGAAGGCAAGCACGCGGTCCATGCGCGAGCAGTCGAGCACCGCGCCGCGCGAGTTGATGCTCGCGTCACCGTAGCTGTTGCCGCCGCCGCGCAGCGTGAGCGAGAGACCGCGTTCGCGTGCGACGCGGAAGCACTCGAGCAACTCCTCGACCGAACGCGGGCGCAGCACCGGCGAAAATGCGCCGACGGCCATGCCCCAGCCCTCGACGTACTCGAGGTTCGCGGCCGCCGTCCGCGCTCGCAACGCGAACCCACTCAGCGCGCCGCCCATCAGATGTTCATGCCCTTGAACAGGAACGAGGGGATGTTGCGGATCACGAAGCCGACCAGGCGCCACTTGAAGGGCACGAAGACTTCGTTCTTGCGCGCCCGCGCCGCGGCGAGGATCGAACGCGCGCACTCCTCGGCGCTGATCGCGCCCTTGATCTTGCGCCCCTGCGCGCGCGCCTGCGCGAGCATCGGCGTCTCGACAAAACCGGGTTTGATCGTGCACACGTGCACGTTCCAGTCCGCGAGGCGGTTGCGCAGCGCCTCGAGGTAGTGGTTCATCGCCGCCTTGGTCGCGCCGTACACCGGGTTGCCCTTGCGGCCGCGTTCGCCGGCGATCGACGAGATGCCAACCAACGTGCCCGAGCGCTGCGTGCGCAGGAAGTTCGCCGCAGGGTTGAGCCACGCGACGCAGCCGCCGACGTTGACGGCGAGCATGTCGAGGTCCTTGCCCGTGTCGAACTCGTTCGCGCCGATCTCGCGCATCGCGCCGGCCGCGTAGACGATCAAGTCGAGCCCGCCGAGCTCCGCCAACGCTCGCTCGAAGGCCGGCGCGGCGTCGTCGAAGCGCGCGACGTCGTGCGCGAGCACGTGGACTCGGCCGCGGGCGCCCGCGCAGCTGCGCGCCAGCTCGCCGAGTTGCTCCGCGCGCCGCGCGATCGCGACCACGTCGGTCCCCGCGGCGGCGAGTTCGCGCACCAGCGCCGCGCCGATGCCGGAACTCGCCCCCACCACGATCGCACGCTTCCAGGTCGGCGCCCGCGTGGGCGCAGCGGCCGGCGGCTCGCCGTGGTGGGCGTCCGCGTGCGGTGCGCTCGCGTGGGCGGGATCGGAGGAGGGCGCGTGGGGCGGGTGCTGCGACATGGGGGCGACCATTGTTTCGGATTCCGCGCCGGGAATCCAAAGCGTGTTGGCGCGTTCCGCAAGCGCTCGTTCAGTACAGCCGCAGTGTCGAACCGCGCGAAAGGCGCGCGCAAGGCTGAGCGGCGCCGCACTCGACGCCGAAGAGCCGCACGCGCTCGTACCACACCCGGCCCGCGACGGGCTCGCGTTCGAGCGTCAACGCCGCCGGGCCGCCCCACGGCGCGCTGTACGTGGCCCAGGCCTCCGCGCGTCGCGCGCGAGCGACGTGGATCGGGTCGAACCCGTACCACTCCGAGCGCGGGGCGACGCGGGCGAGCCCACGCGCCCGCGCGAGTTCCACCAGCGCGGCGTCGAGCTCGCGCGCTTCGCCGAGCAGCCTCGCGCGTTCGATGCGATGGAACGGAAACAGCAGCTTCGACCAGAAGCGGAATTCGCGCGCGCCGATGCGCTCGAGGCGCTCGAGAGGAAGTCCGGTGACGACCGTGCGCGCGTGGTGGCGTTCGAGCCGCTCGAGCGCCGTCGACAGCCAGGTGACGACTTGCCGCGCGCTCGCGCCGAAGGCGAGGTCGTTGCCCAAGTCGGTGACCAGCGCGGCCGTCGGGCCGCTCGGCGCCGCGGCGAGCGCGGACCACAGACCGCACGCGTCGATTCCCGGCAACACGCGGCCCAGAAAACGGCTGAGCTGCCCGTACGAACGACCGTTGCCGCTGGCCACGTAGAAGTCGAGCGGCCATCGCGCGGTTTCGCTGTATTCCGTCGCAAGGCGCGCGTGCGCCGCGCTCGTCGCCCAACGCAGACCGAGCGTGAGGTTCGACGCACCGAGCAGCACGACGCGCCCCGCAGAGCTTTGAGCGCTCTCCACGGGCCTGTTCTAATCCGTGCGAGTGCGCCGTGCACCTGTCTCGCGCGCGCCCTCGCCCCCACCATGACGCGATCGCTCCACGCCCGGACTCTCGGCTGCTCGCTCCTCACGCTCGCTTTTCTGGCGCCCAGTTGCGGCGGCGGCGAGGACGCGCCCAAGAGCAACAACGCCGACCAGTTGGCGCGCGAACTCGCAGCGGCGCAGTTCAACAAGGCCAACCCCGATCGCAAGAAGGCCCGCGAAGCGCTCGAACCGCTTGTGCAGCGCGCGAAACCTGAGCTGCGCGACTTGGTGCACGCCGGGGTCGTCGAAATGGAGCTCGCCAGGATCGCGGGCGCCGACAACAGCGCAGCGCGGGCCCTGTTCGAGCGCGCCGCCAAGATCGACGCCAACGATCCGGCCTTGAACTACAACCTCGGCCTGCTCGCCGAGTCCGAGGCCGACTATGCGAGTGCAGCGGCGGCGTTCCGCAAGGTCCTGGCGGCCGGCGCAAACGACACGCCGACGAAGGTCCACCTCGCGGGCGCACTCGAAGAGAGCGAACCAGGCGAGGCCGAACGCGTGCTGCGTGAAGTGATCAGCGGCGGCCTCGTCAACGAGGGCGCGTGGTACGTCTCGGCTGTCTACAAGCTCTTCAGCATCATCAAGAACGACGACGCGCGCGCCGCGGAGGCCAAGGCGCTGATGGAGGAGTACAAGCAGCTCGGCGCACGCGACCTCAAGGCGCCGAAGGACGAGGAATTCGACCTCGGCAACCTCGGCCGCGTCACCTGGCCGGGACCGAACGGCACTGCCCCGGCCGCAGCGGGCCGCGAGTGGAAGCTCGGCGCCGCGACGGCCATCGCGCCCGAGCTCGCGGGTTCGACGAAGCTGCTCGTGCGCGACGTCGACGGCGACGGCGCGCTCGACCTTGTGGGCTACGGTCCGAACGGACTCGTGCTCGCGCTGCAAACGCCAGCGGGCGTCTGGACCAGCCGAAAGGTGTTCGACGGCCCCGTCGAGTTCGTGCTGGTGCACGATCTGCAGAACAACGGCAGAGCGGACGTCACCGAGGTCGAGAACAGCCGCGCGGACTTCGTTGTCGCGACCGGCGGCGCGCTGAGCTTCCTCGCCGCGCCCGCCGACGTGAAAGCGCCGCTGGACTGGCGCAAGCTCGAGCTGCCCGCGTTGCCGAGCGCTCCGACGAGCGCGCTCGCCGTCGACTTCGACCACGAGGGCGACGTCGATCTTCTGTTCGTCGGCGCGTTCGGCGCGCGCATCCTGCGCAACGACGGCGCCGGCAAAGAAGGCGGCGCGTTCACGGACGTGAGCGCGGCGGCGAGCATGCCGACGAGCGGCGCCTTCACGTGGTGCCTCGCGGAGGACTTCGACACTGACCAGGACGTCGATTTGCTGCTCGGCGGCGCCGGCGGCTTCACGCTGCTCAGCAACCTGCGCGGCGGCAAGTTCGAGCCGCGGCCCGAGTGGATCGCGGGCGTCGCGCCGAGTGCGATCGCGCCCGTGCTCGCGGACTTCGACGGCGATGCGCGGCCCGACGTGTTCAGCGCGGGCGACGGGCGCGTGCACCTGCGCAACTTCGACCGCAGCTTGAAGGCCGGCGCGGCGCCGAACGGCGTCGAGGGCCTGGCGCAGGCGCGCGAGTTGCTCGCGCTCGACCTCGACCTCAACGGCGCGCTCGACGTCGCCTGGGAGAGCGGCGGCGCGCTGCAGGTGCGCTACGACGTCGGCCTGCCGAGCGAACGCGCCGGCAAATGGGCGCTCGGCGTCGGCTCGAACGCGGCGCTCGTCGACGACCTCGACGGCGACCTCGCCTGGGACGCGCTCGCGCTGAACGAACGCGGCGTGGCGTGGCAACGCGGCGAACTCGCGGGCGCGAACGTGGTGCGACTCGCGCTGCGCGGTCGCAAGGACAACCGACGCGGAGTCGGCGCAGTCGTGGAGCTTCGCGCTGGCCCGATCTATCGCCGCACCTTCTGGAACGGCGGCACGACGCTGCTCGGCGTCGGCGAGCAGCGCGAACTCGACATCCTGCGCGTCACATGGCCCAACGGAGTGATCCAGTACCAGCTCGAACGCACGCTCGGTCAACGCGCGGACGCCGGTGAAGGAGCGAGCGCCGCGCTGCTCCAACAGGAAGGCTTGGTCGGCTCGTGCCCGTTCCTCTACTCGTGGAACGGGCGCGAGTTCGAGTTCATCTCCGACGTGCTCGGCGGCACGCCGCTGGGCCTTCCGATCGCACCCGGCATGCTCGTGCCGCCGCGCAGCGACGAGTACGTGCTCGTCAAGGGCGAACAGCTCGCCGCGCGCGACGGCGTGTTCGAGCTGCAGTTCACCGAAGAACTGCGCGAGGTCACGTACCTCGACCGCGTGCGGCTCGACGTGGTCGACTCACCGGCCGGCGGCGAGATCTTCCCCAACGAGCTGTTCTGCTTCCCGCCATTCCCCAAGCCGCACACGCACACCGTGCGCGGTGCGCTTACGCCGCTCAAGGCGCTGGGCAGCGACGGCGTCGACTGGTCGAAGGAGCTCGCGGCGATCGACGACACGTACGCCGCGCCGTTCCAGCCCGCGCCGCCGCAGTTCCTGGGCCTCGCGACGCCGCACTGGATCGAATTCGAGTTCGACCTCGAGCGCGTGCGTTCGGCGAAGCTGCTGCGCCTGGTCGCAACCGGGTGGTTCTACTGGACCGACGCGAGCGTCAACATGGCCAGCGCCTTCGACGCCAGCCAAGAGTTCGTGCCGCCGATGCTGCAGGTGCAAGCCGAGGACGGCTCGTGGCACCCCGCCGCGCCGCCGCTGGGTTTCCCCTCGGGCAAGACCAAGACGATGGTCGTCGACGTGACGAACCTCGTGCCGCGCGACACGGCGCGCTTCCGGCTGTTCAGCACGCTGCGCCTGTACTGGGACTCGGTGCGCCTCGCCGTCGACGACGACGACGCGCCGCTGCGCACCACGTCGCTCGAGCCCTCGTCCGCCAAGCTCTGGCGCCGCGGCTTCAGCCAGCCGCTGCCGCCGCGCACCACGCGCGAGCCCGAGCGCTTCGACTGGGAAGTGCTCGCCGAACGTCCGCGCTGGAACCAGCACCCCGGGCTCTACACGCGCTACGGCGAGTGCGTCGAGCTGCTCGGCGCCGCCGACGATCGGTACATCATCATGGGTTCGGGCGACGCGCTCACGCTGCGCTTCGATGCGAAGGCGCTGCCGCCGCTCGAGCCCGGCCAGCGGCGCGACTACCTCGTGTACCTCGACGGTTGGGCCAAGGACCGCGACCCGAACACGCACGAGGCGCTGACCGTCGAGCCGCTGCCGTTCCACGGCATGAGCGGCTATCCCTACCGCGCGGACGAGTCGTTCCCCGACACGCCCGAGCACCGCGAGTGGCGGCGCACGTGGAACACGCGCGCGGCCGTCGCGCCGATCGAACGACTCGCGACGCGGCCCTGAAAACGACGCTGAAAACGACGCTGAAAACGA
>Ga0169931_10004182_pt1 | contig 22542 bp, 20 predicted proteins | sample Kivu_15m_20L_FD_129675 | JGI IMG/M metagenome (GOLD analysis project Ga0169931, IMG submission 129675) | Freshwater microbial communities from Lake Kivu, Western Province, Rwanda to study Microbial Dark Matter (Phase II) - Kivu_15m_20L... | ecosystem: Environmental > Aquatic > Freshwater > Lake...
GTGACGACGGCGCCGCGGCGGACCACCCCTGCTACGCCTGCGTCTTCCCGCCCGACCCGGGCTTCCAGGAGGTGGCCTGCGCCACCATGGGCGTCTTCGCGCCGCTGGTGGGCATCGTCGGCAGCGTGCAGGCGGCCGAGGCGCTGAAGCTGCTGGCCGGCGTGGGCCGCTCCCTGGCCGGCCGGCTGCTGATGCTGGACGGCCGGACGATGCGCTGGGACGAGATCGCGCTCACGCGCCAGCCCGGCTGCCCGGTGTGCGGCACGGCGCCGCACGCCTGAGCGGCCGAACGCGACCCGCGCTGCCAGCACCCCGGTCTTCAGCCCCTCTCCAGGAACCACCCCCGAGGCGCCCGGCCTTCAGCCCCTCTCCCTCGTGCGAGAGGGGAGCAAGACCCGCGCTCCGCGGGGCCGGTTCGCCCGAGAATAGCCCTTTCGCCTGCAGTCCTTCCGCACCAAGATGCCTACCCCCGACACCCTGACCCTGCGCGTGCGCGCCCTGCGCTGGGAAGCCGACGGCGTGCTGTCCGTCGAACTTGTCGCGCCCGACGCCAGCACCCTGCCGCCCTTCGAGGCCGGCGCGCACGTGGACATCGCGCTGCCGCTGCCCGGTGGCGCCCTCTCGCGCAGCTACTCGCTGTGCAACGATCCGCGCGAGACGCAGCGCTACGTCGTCGGCATCGGGCGCGACCGCGCCAGCCGCGGCGGCTCGCGCTGGGTGCACGAGCACTTGCGCCCGGGGGCGCTGCTGCAGGTCACGCCGCCGCGCAACCACTTCCGCCTGAACGAGGCCGCACCCGCCTTCGCGCTCGTTGCCGGCGGCATCGGCATCACGCCCATCCTGGCCATGGCGCGGCGCCTGCACGCGATGGGCAAACCGGTGCGCGCACTCGTGGCCGCGCGCAACCGCGAGGCCGCGGCCTTCGTCGACGAAATGCGCGCGCTCGTGCCCGCGCTGACCCTGCACCTGGACAGCGAGGCCGGCGGCCCGCCCGACCTGCGGGCCTGGCTCGGGGCGCTGCCGCGCGACACCGGCGTCTACGGCTGCGGCCCGGCGCCCATGCTCGAGGCCTTCGAGCGCGGCTGCGAAGAGCTGGGCCTGGCCGACGCCCACATCGAGCGCTTCGCCGCCGCGCCCGCGCCCGCCGGCGCGGCCGAGGCCGCCCCGGCCGGCGCCTACACCGTGGTGCTGGAGCGCCGCGGGCGCACGATCGAGGTCGCACCCGGCAAGAGCCTGCTCGACACCCTGCTCGACGCCGGCATCGACGTGCCTTACAGCTGCATGGAAGGCGTCTGCGGCACCTGCGAGACGCGCGTGCTCGAGGGCGAGATCGAGCACCGCGACGGCGTGCTCAGCGCAGTCGAGAAGAAGCGCGGCGACGTGATGATGGTCTGCGTCTCGAGCTGCAAGGGCCCTCGCCTGGTGCTGGACCTCTGAGAGCCAGCACATGACCACCTTTGTCGCGATCGGGCTGGACCACCGGCACGTCTACCATCTGATCGGCGAGCTGCTGGCGGCCGGCGCGCGCTGCGCCGGCTACTGGACGGGCACGAGCGACCCCAAGGTGCTGGAAGGGGTGCGCGAGCGCTTCCCGCAACTGCGCGCAGTCGACGACCGCGAAGCCCTGCTGGCCGACCCGGCGGTCGACCTCGTCGTCAGCGCCGCGGTGCCGGCGCAACGGGCTGCGCTCGCCGTCGAGGCCCTGCGCCGCGGCAAGGACGTGCTGGTCGACAAGCCCGGCGTCACGAGCTTCGAGCAGCTCGCCGCGGTGCGGCAGGCGGTGGCCGAGACCGGGCGCATCTTCTCGATCTGCTTTTCCGAGCGCCACATCGTGCCGGCGGTGGACGTGGCGCTGCGCATGGTGGCCGACGGCGCCATCGGCGACGTGGTGCAGACCGTCGGCCTCGGCCCGCACCGCCTGAACCACGCCATCCGGCCGGGCTGGTTCTTCGACCGCCGCCACTTCGGCGGCATCCTGGTCGACATCGCCTCGCACCAGATCGACCAGTTCCTCGTCTTCACCGGCAGCACGGACGCGCAGGTGGTGCATGCCGCGGTCGGCCACCACGGCACGCAGACCGCGGCCGACTTCCAGGACTTCGGTGAGATCGTGCTGCAATCGCGCCCCGGCCAGCGGCGCGGCTACGTGCGTGTGGACTGGTTCACCCCCGACGGCCTGCCGACCTGGGGTGACGGCCGCCTGTTCGTGCTCGGCACCACGGGCTCGATCGAGATCCGCAAGTACCTCGACATCGAGGGCCGGCCGGGCACGAACCACCTCTTCGTCGCCGACCGCCAGGGCACGCGCCACGTCGACTGCAGCGCCGAGCCGCTGCGCTTCTTCCGCGACTTCCTGCACGACCTGCGCCACCGCAGCGCCACGGCCATGGCGCAGGAGCACGTCTTCACCGTCTGCCGCCTCGCCCTCGAGGCCGACGCGCTGGCCACGGCGCGCGCGACCCCCTGACACCGCAATCCGGAGCATCCCCGATGGACCGTCTCGGCATCGCCCTCGTGGGCCTGGGCCCGGGCTCGCAGCCCCACGTCAAGAGCCTGGTCGACCTGGCCGCGCGCGTGCAGGTGCGCTACGCCCTGTGCCGCCACCCCGAGCGCGCAGACGTCGGCGCGCTGGCCGGCCAGGTGCGCGCCAGCGCCGACCTGCAGGCCGTGCTCGACGACCCGCGGGTCCGGGCCTTGATCGTCGCCACGCCGGCCGCCACGCACGCCGAGATCGCCGGGCGCTGCCTGGCCGCGGGCAAGCACGTGCTGGTGGAGAAGCCGCTCGAGGTCTCGCTGCCGCGCGCGCAGGCCCTGGTGGCGACCGCGCGGGCGAGCGGGCGGCGCTTCGGCGTCGTGCTGCAGCACCGCTTCCGCCCGGGCTCGCTGCGCCTGCGCGCGCTGCTCGAGGGCGACGCGCTCGGGCCGGTGCAGTTCGCGCTCGTGCGCGTGCCCTGGTGGCGCCCGCAGCAGGGTTACTACGACCAGCCCGGCCGCGGCACGCGCGAGCGCGACGGCGGCGGCGTGCTGCTGACCCAGGCCATCCACGCCCTGGACCTCTTCCGCTCGCTCGTCGGCGTGAGCGCGGTGCAGGCCGCGCAGGCCACCACCACCGCGGTGCACCGCATGGAGACCGAGGACTACGCCGCCGCACTGCTGCGCCTGGCCCACGGCGCGCCCGGCGTCCTGGTGGCCACCACGGCCATGTACCCGGGCAGCCCGGAGGTGATCGAGATCGCCGGCACCCGGGGCACCGCCGTGCTCGCCGCCGGCCGACTGCAGGTGCGCTGGCATGACGGCCGCGAGGAGACCGTCGAGGCCGAGGGCCCGGGCGGCAGCGGCGCCAACATCATGGACTTTCCGCACGACGCGCACCGCGCCGTCATCGCCGATTTCCTGGACGCCATCGAGCAGGGCCGCGACCCCGCCGTCACCGGCGAGGAGGCCTTGGCCACGCAGGCGCTGATCGAAGAGGTGCTGGCAAAGGCGGGGTGAGGCATTGCGGGAACAGCGTCGAGGGGTTCGGAAAAGCTGGGTTTGACGACACTCGTTCAACCAGGTTCAACCGCGTGGACATCGGCATAGACTCCAGCATCCACGGATGTTCCGCGAACGGAGTGCCCATGACCGCGATGATCCTCTCCGCCAAGCGCCAGGTCGTGATCCCGGCCGATCTCTGCCGGCAGATGGCTCTGCAGCCAGGCTCGAGCGTGGAAGTCTCGCTCGCGCAGGACGGCTCGGGCATCCTCATCCGGCCCGCCACCCTGGCGCCACGCAAGCCGGCCAGCGTGCTGTTCGGGCGTGTCGTGCATCGCGGTACCCCGGTGGCCATCGAAGAGGCGCAGGGCCTGGCGGTCGCCGGGCGCCTGGTTCGCCGCGGCACCCCATGATCGCCGTCGACACCAACATCCTTGCCCGCGCGATCGCCGAAGAGGCTGATGCCGATGTCGCCACGCTGCGCCAGCAGCAGCAGGCACGAGCGCTCCTGTCGAGCGGGCAGCCCCTGTTCGTGCCCGTGACGGTGGTGGTGGAGTTGGAATGGGTGCTGCGCGGGGCCTACGGCATGGCCGCGAAGGATATCGCTGCCGTGCTCGAGGACTTGCTGGCGGTAGAAGGCCTGAACGTCGACCGTGCGCCCGCCTTGGCCCAGGCGCTGAAGGGCTACCGAGCCGGGTTGGACTTGGCGGATGCGCTGCATCTCGCGCAGTCCGGCCTGTGCAGCAGCTTGGCCACCTTCGATGCCCGCTTCGTCAAGGCGGCCCGCCGGCTGGGCTTGACTCCCACCGTGCAGGCACCGCCGGATTGAGGCGGCGAAGCTCCCTGCCCTGGTCGGTCTCGGGTCGATGCGATGCCCGCGCTGCGGACGCAGGCCCGATGCCCTGGCCACGCAGGCGCTGACCGAGAAGGTGCTGGCGAAGGCCGGCCGGGTCAGATCACCCGCGCCCGCAGCCACGACGTCACGATCTCGGTGACGATGACGACGGTGAAGATCACGGCCAGGATCAGGCCGACCTGGTCCCAGTAGAGGTTGTTCATCGCCGCGTCCAGCGCCACGCCGATGCCGCCGGCGCCCACGAGGCCCAGGACCGCGGACTCGCGGATGTTGATGTCCCAGCGCAGCAGCGCGAGCGACCAGAACGCGGGCTCGACCTGCGGCCAGTAGGCCTTGGCCAGCACCATCGAGCGGGGCGCGCCCGCGGCGGTCAGCGCCTCGATCGGGCCGGCCTGCGCCTCCTCGAGCGCCTCGCAGAAGAGCTTGCCGACGAAGCCGATGGAGCGGAAGGCGATCGACAGCACGCCCGCCAGCGCGCCCGGGCCGAAGATGGCCACGAAGAGCAGCGCCCAGATCAGCGAGTTGACCGAGCGCGACGAGACGAAGACGAACTGCGCGAGCCAGTTCAGCCCGGCGTGGCGCGTGAAATTGCGCGCCGCCAGGAAGGACAGCGGGATCGCCATCGCCAGCGCCAGCACCGTGCCCAGCGTGGCGATGTGGAAGGTCTCGATCAGCGCGTCGCGCACCGCCTCGCCCCAGAAGGGCCAGTCGAAGGGCCACATGCGGCGGAACAGGTCGGCCGTCTGCTCGGGCGCGTCGTACAGGAACTCGGGGATGACCTCGATCGTCTTCAGAGACCAGGCGATGGCCGCGACGCTGACGAGGTAGACCGCGAAGCGCCCCAGCCGCACGGCCGGGCTGAAGCGCTGCCATTGGCGGGACGCCGCGGTCACTGGAAGACCTTCCGCACGCGGCCCGAGACCAGCTCGCACAGCATGATCAGCGCGATGATCACGAGCAGGATGGTCAGCACCACGTCGTAGTCGAAGCGCTGGTAGGCGGTGAACAGCGGCGCGCCGATGCCGCCGCCGCCGACGATGCCCACCATCGTGGAGTTGCGCAGGTTGGAGTCGAACTGGTAGACCGCCAGGCCGATGAAGCGCGACATCACCTGCGGGAACACCCCCATCACGAGCACGTTCAGGAAGGGCGCGCCCGTGGCGCGCACGGCCTCCACCTGGCCCGGGTCCATCTCCTCGACGACCTCGGCGAAGAGCTTGGCGACGAAGCCCATGGTCGAGACGATGAGCGCCAGCACCCCGGCCAGCGCACCGAAGCCCACGGCCTTGACGAACAGGATGGCCACGATCACCGGGTGGAAGGAGCGGCACACGGCGATGACGCCGCGCATCGTGCCGCTGACGGCTGCCGGCGCCAGGTTGCGTGCCGCGGCCAGCCCCAGCGGCAGCGAGAGCACGATGCCCGCCGCGGTGGCGAGCACCGCGATCTGCAGGCTCTCCAGCATGCCGGCGCTGATGAGCTGCAGCTTGTCCGGCTCGAGGTTGGGCGGGAACATGCGGCCGAGGAAGCGCTCGGCATTGCCCAGCCCGGTGAGGAAGCGCGCCCAGGTGACGTCGAGCTTGCTGGCCGCGTAGAGCACGTAGGCGGCCAGCAGCGCCCAGCCCAGCCGCGCCGGCCAGTGGGGCGGGAAGGCCGCAGCCTCCCGGCCTGCGCCGCCCCGGGCCGGGCCCGGGGGCGGCGGCTCAGAGCCAGTCCTCACCGCCATAGATGGACTTCAGGTGTTCGTCGCTCAGGCCCTCGGGCGCCCCGTCGTAGACGACCGCGCCACCCGACAGGCCGATGATGCGCTGCGCGTATCGCCGCGCCAGCTCGACGTTGTGGATGTTCACGACGATGGGGATGGCATGGGCGCGCGCCAGCTCGCCCAGCAGCGCCATGACCTCGACCGAGGTCTTGGGGTCGAGCGAGGAGGTGGGCTCGTCGGCCAGCACCAGGCCGGGCTGCTGCATGAGCGCGCGCGCGATGCCTACGCGCTGGCGCTGCCCGCCCGAGAGCTGGTCGGCGCGGCGGTTGGCGAAGGAGGCGTCGAGGCCCACGCCCTCGAGCAGCTCGAAGGCGCGGTCCACGTCGGCCGCGGGGTAGCGCCGCCACAGCGCGCGCCACGGAGCCACGTAGCCGAGTCGGCCGCACAACACGTTCTCGATCACCGTCAGGCGCTCGACCAGGTTGTATTCCTGGAACACCATGCCGATGCGGCGCCGCGCCAGGCGCAGCTCGCGGCCCCTCAGCCGGGCCAGGTCCTGGCCCTCGAAGAGGATCTGCCCCGAGCTCGGCTGCACCAACTGGTTGATGCAGCGGATCAGCGTGGACTTGCCGGTGCCCGAGGGCCCGATCACCGCCGTCAGCCCGCTGCCGGCGATGTCGAGGTGGATGTCGCGCAGCACCGGCTGCCCGGGCCGGTAGGCCTTGCCCAGCCCGCGGATCGACAGCACGCCCGCCGCCGGGGCGGTGCTGCCGTGAGTCAGGGCACTCACTTCTTCGCGGCTTCGGCGGCCTTCTTGCGCTCGGCGTCGCGCCTGGCGCGGGCGTCTTCCTCGCGCTTGGTCTCGGCCTCGTAGGCGGCCTTGTTGTACGGCGTGCCCGACTTCTCGGCCACGTCGCGCACGACGGCCCAGTCCTTCTGGTAGGTGATGGGCAGGAAGCGGTCGTCGCCGTTGAACTCCTTCTGCATCGCCGCCGGGAAGCGGAAGGAGAAGAAGCACTCCTTCAGCTTGGCGGCCAACTCGGGCTTCAGGTCGTGCGCATGCGCGAACGACGAGGTCGGGAAGACCGAGCTGCGGTAGAGGATGCGGAAGTCCGCCGCCTTGATGTTGCCGCGCGTGGCCATGCGGTCGAAGACGTCCGAGGCCACGGCCGCCATGTCGTAGTCGCCCGAGGCGACGCCGAGCACGGACTTGTCGTGCCCGCCGGACATCAGCGGCTTGTAGTCGGTCTCGGGCGTGAGGCCGCGCTCGGGGAAAAGCACGCGCGGCGCCAGGTTGCCCGAGTTCGACGACGGCGAGGTGTGGGCCACCTTCTTGCCCTTCAGGTCGGCCAGCGACTGGAAGGGGCTGGACGCCTTGACGATGGCCAGCAGGTTGTAGCCGCGCACCTCGGTGCCCACGCCCTTGGCCGCAAAGGGCACGGCGCCAGCCATGTTGACGGCAAAGCCCGTCGGTCCGGTGGAGAAACCAGCGAAGTGCAGCCGCCCCGAGCGCATGGCCTCGATCTCGGCCGCGTTGGACTGCACCGGGAAGTAGACCGTGCGCTTGCCCACGCACTTCTCGAGGTGGTCGGTGAAGGGCTTGAAGATGTTGGCATAGACGGCCGGGTCTTCCACCGGCGTGTAGGCCCAGACCAGCGTGGAAGGGTCGCGCCACTTGGCCGGGTCCTTGGGCGCGTCGGCCACGAGGTCGCGGTCGGCGTCGCAGTACAGGGTGTCGAGCTGGCCGCGGTTGGCGCAGTCGGCCTGGGCCGCGGCAGCACCGGCGAAGCCGGCGGCGGCCAGCGCAAGAACGAGGCGGCGGGAGGTCGGGGTCATGCTGGGTCTCCTGGTGCAAGGGTCCCGGCGGGCCGGGATGTCATCGTTCTGTCATATTAGCCCAGCACCGCGCTTGTCCTGGACAGGGTCTTCCCGTGCCGCACCGCCGACCGACGACCCCTGCCCCTTGAGCCCGCGCAATCCCCGCCCCGGGCAGAACCGCGTCCCGGCCGGCATGATGAGCGTCCCATGCTGCGCATCGATGCCCTCGCCAAGGCCTATGCCGGGACCCCGGTGTTCCAGGGCGTCTCGCTGGGGGTGCGCGCGGGGGAGTTCGTCGCGCTGCTGGGCGAGTCCGGGGTGGGCAAGAGCACGCTGCTGAACTGCATCGCCGGCCTGGACGAAGCCGACGCCGGGCGTGTCGAGCTCGACGGTGTCGAGGTCGGCCCGCTGCCGGCCGACGCCCGCGCCCGGCTGCGGCGCGAGAAGCTGGGCTTCGTCTTCCAGGCCTTTCACGTGCTGCCGCACCTGAGCGTGGCCGAGAACGTCGAGCTGCCGTTGCGCCTGCTGGGCACCGGGTGGCGCGCGGGCCGGCGCGAGGACGCCGCGGCGCGGGTGGAGGAGCTGCTCGGGGCCGTCGGCCTGGGCGGCCTGGGCGGGCGCCTGCCGGCCCAGCTCTCGGGCGGGCAGTTGCAGCGCGTGGCCATCGCGCGCGCGCTCGTGCACCGGCCGACGCTGATCCTGGCCGACGAGCCCACCGGCAACCTCGACCCGGCCACCGCGGCGCGCGTCATGGAGGCGCTGGTCGCGCAGGCCCATGCCAGCGGCGCCGCCTGCCTGCTCGTCACGCACTCGACGGCCGCCGCCGCGCGCGCCGACCGCGTGCTGCGGCTGACGACCGACGGCATCGTCGAGGGCGGCGAAGCCTCCACGCCCGAGGCGGCCGCCGACGGCAGCATCAGCGCCTCGAGCGCCCTGGCGCCGGCCCTGCCCGGCCCTCGATGAGCAACCGCGCCCCCGCCCCCGGGCGCGCCCCGCTCGCGCTGTGGCCGCTGGTGCTGCGCGAGTGGCAGCACCATCCCTGGCGTCTGGCGGTGGCGGTGCTGGCCGTGGCGCTGGGCGTGGCGCTGGCCTGGTCGGTGCACCTGATCAACAACTCGGCGCTGTCGGAGTTCTCGGCCGCGGTGCGCTCCGCCAACGGCGAGCCCGACGCCGTCGTGCGCGGGCCCGGTGGCGGCTTCGACGATGCGCTCCTCGACCGCGTGGCCACGCTGCCCGGCGTGGCGCGCGCGAGCCCGGTGGTCGAGTTCGAGACCTATGCGCGGCGCGCGGCGGCCGCGCCCGCCGCGCAGGGCAGCTCCAGCGCCGCAGCGTCCCCGCGCCTGTCCGTGCGCGTGGTCGGGCTGGACGCGCTGGCCGCCGCGCCGCTGACGCCGGGCGCGCTGCCGCAGCCCGCCGCGGGCAGCGACCGCCTCGCCCTGCTGGATCCGGGGCTCGTCTTCGTCAACGGCGCGGCGCGCGACGGCCTGCAACTGCGCGACGGCGACACCCTGGCGCTGCAGTCCGGGCCGCGCTGGCAGACCCTGCGCGTGGGCGGCAGCGTCGCCGCCGGCGGCACCGCGCTGCTGGTGGTGGACATTGCCGCCGCGCAGGCGCTGTTCGGCTTCGAGGGCCGGCTCTCACGCATCGACCTGCGGCTCGAAGCCGGGGCCGACGCAAAGGTGCTCGAAGCCGCCCTGCCCGCCGGCCTGCGCCTGACGCGCGCCGACGAGGCCGAGCAGCGCGTCTCGCAGATGTCGCGCGCCTACCGCGTCAACCTGACCGTCCTGGCGCTGGTGGCGCTGTTCGTCGGCGGCTTCCTCGTCTACTCGGTCGTCGCGCTGTCGGTGGCGCAGCGCACGCCCACGCTGGCGCTGCTGGGCGTGCTGGGCCTCACCGCCGGGGGCCGGCGCGCCCTGGTGCTGGCCGAGTGCGGCGCCATCGGCCTGGCCGGCAGCACCCTCGGCCTGGCGCTGGGCACGGCGCTCGCCGCGGTGGCACTGCGCTGGCTCGCCGGGGACCTGGGCGGCGGCTACTTCCCCGGCATCGCGCCGGCGCTGCAGGTGCAGCCGCTGGCGCTGGCCGGCTTCGCGCTGCTGGGCCTGGCCTCGGCGCTGGCCGGCGGCTGGGTGCCGGCGCGGCGGGCCGAGGCGCTGCAGCCGGCGCTCGCACTCAAGGGCCTGGGCGGGCCGGCGGCCGCCGCGCCGCGGCTGCGCTGGCCGCTGGTGCTCGTGGCCGGCGGGGGGCTGCTGGCGCTGGCGCCGCCGCTGTTCGGGCTGCCGGTGGCGGCCTACGCCAGCGTCGCGGCGCTGCTGGTGGGCGGTGTCGCGCTGGTGCCGGCGGCCGTGCACGCGCTGCTGGCCGCAGCACCCCGGCCGCGCGGCGCGCTCGGCCTCCTGGCGCTGCAGCGCGCGCGCTTCCAGCGCCACACCGCCACCGCGGCGGTGGCCGGCGTCGTGGCCAGTTTGGCGCTGTCGGTGGCGCTGACCGTGATGGTGACGAGCTTCCGCGCCGGCGTCTCGGCCTGGCTCGACCGCGTGCTGCCGGCCGACCTGTACGCCCGCACCGCCGCCAGCAGCGCCACCGCCGACCAGGCCTGGCTGGAGCCCGGTTTCGTGGCCGCGGTGCAGGCCCTGCCCGGCGTGCGCCAGGTCGAGGCCTCGCGCGTGCGCGCCCTGCCCTGGGCCCCGGGGCAGCCGACGGTGACGCTGATCGCACGCGACCTGGCCGACCCCGCCGCCGCCCTGCCCTTGCTCGAGCCGCCGCTGCCGCCGGCGCCGGCCGGCGCCGCCGAGGTCGACATCTTCGTCAGCGAGGCCATGGTGCGGCTGCACGGCGCCGTGCCCGGCAGCACGGTGCGGCTGCCGCTGGACGGCCGCACGGTGACAGCGCGCGTGCGCGGCGTCTGGCGCGACTACGCGCGCCAGTTCGGCGCCGTGGCCATCGACGCCACCGCCTACCGCGCGCTCACCGGCGACCCGCGCGTCAACGACCTTGCGATCCGGCTCGCGCCCGGGGCCTCGCTCGCCGCGGTGCAGGCGGGTCTGCGCGCGGCCGCACCCGACCCGGCGATGATCGAGTTCGCGGCCACCGAAGACCTGCGTCGCCTGTCGATGGCGATCTTCGACCGCAGCTTCGCCGTCACCTACTACCTGCAGGCCGTGGCCATCGGCATCGGCCTCATCGGCGTGGCCGCCAGCCTGTCGGCCCAGGTGCTGGCGCGGCGCAAGGAGTTCGGCCTGCTTGCCCATCTCGGGCTGACCCGCGGGCAGGTCGTCGGCGTCGTGGCCGGTGAGTCGGCCGCCTGGCTGGCCGCCGGCGCCGCCGTCGGCCTGTTGCTGGGCCTGGCGATCAGCGTCGTGCTCGTGCATGTGGTCAACCCGCAGAGCTTCCACTGGACGATGGACCTGGTGCTGCCCTGGCTGCGCCTGGCGGCGCTGTGCGCCGCCGTGGTCGCCGCCGGCGTGGCCACCGCGGCCTTCAGCGCGCGCGGCGCCACACGCCGCAGCGCCGTGCTCTCGGTGCGGGAGGACTGGTGAACGCCCCGCGCCCGCCGGCCCTGCCCGCGCCGCGCCGCCGCGCCTGGATGCGCGCGGCGCTGGCGGCGGCCGGCGCGTGCCTGGCCGCGCGCGTGCCGGCGAGCTCGGACCCTGCGGCGCCGGGCGGCGCCCTCCCGCCCGTGCCCGCGCCCGGCGCGACCGGCCCAGCTTCCCGCCGGGCGCCGCAAGCGCCCGCCGACCCCGTGCGCCGGGGCCGCGCGATCATGCTGCCGCGCGACCATGGCGCGCACCTGGGCAGCCGCATCGAGTGGTGGTACGTCACCGGCTGGCTGCGCTCCGGGGCCGCGCCGCGCGTCGGCAATGGGTCGGGCGCGGGTGGAACGGTCCATGCTGGCGATGTCGCACCGGGCGACCCGCGCGTCTTGCGCGGCTTCCAGATCACCTTCTTCCGCACCCGCACCGGCCTGGCCGAGGACCTGGGCGGACGTTTCGCGCCGCGCCACCTGCTCTTCGCGCACGCCGCGCTCAGCACGCCGGCCACGGGCCGCCACGAGCACGAGGAGCGCATCGCGCGCTGGTCGGGCGAGCCGGCCGCCTCGAGCCGGGTACGTGCCGCCCTGCACGACGCCGACCTGCGCCTGTTCGACTGGACGCTGCGACGCGAGACCACCGGCACCGGCACGCTGGACGGGCGCTGGGACGCGGACTTCTCCACCGGCACGCACCGCCTGCAACTGCGCATGGCCCGCACCCAGGCCCTGCTGCTGCAGGGCGAGGCCGGCTGGTCGCGCAAGGGGCCGCAGCCGCAGCAGGCCAGCCACTACCTGAGCGAGCCGCAGTTGCAGGTCGAGGGGCAGGTCCGGGGCCGGGGCGGCGCACCCGAGGCCGTGCACGGCCGCGCCTGGCTCGACCACGAGTGGAGCGACGAACTGCTCCACCCCGAGGCCGTGGGCTGGGACTGGATCGGCATCAACCTCGACGACGGCAGCGCGCTGACCGCCTTCCGCCTGCGGCGCGCCGACGGCAGCGCGCTGTGGGCCGGCGGCAGCTTCCGCGCCGCGGGCGCCGCGACGGCACGCGCCTTCGGCCCCGACGAGGTGGTCTTCACCCCCGGCCGCACCTGGCGCAGCCCGGGCTCGGGCGCCGCCTACCCGGTGGAATGGACGGTGGCCACGCCGGCCGGCACCCACGGCCTGCGCGCGCTGATGGACGCGCAGGAGATGCTGGGCCGCAGCGCCACCGGCACCGTCTACTGGGAGGGCCTGTCCACCCTGCACGCCGCCGACGGCCGGCGCGTGGGCCTGGGCTACCTGGAGATGACGGGCTACGCGGGGCGGCTGGTGCTGTAGCCGCGCGCGCCAGCCGCCGCGCGTGTGCCGGCCCGGGACGGGTAGAGTGAGAGCGATGGTGCACAACCCTGGCCCTGAACGCCCCGCCGAGCGCCGCGCGTCACCGCGTCGAGCAGGCACCGGCGCCCGCGCAAACGCGGCCAGCCAGGCCACCCGGGGCCAGCGGCCGTGAGCCTGCCGCTGCACCTGGTCTGGCTCGGCGGCGCCGTGCCGCTGCGCGGGCTGGAGAACCTGCACCGGCTGGCGCGCCTGCACGCGCAGGAGGCCGCCGCGGCGGCGCAGGCCGATCCGCAGGACCGGCCCTACTTTCCCCTGCTGTGGCTGGACCGCTCGGCCTGGGACCGCACCCTGGCGGCGCCGGTGACGCCGGTCGCGCCGGTCGACCCATCGGCCGTGCCCGCGGCGCTGCGGCAGGTCGTGGACGCCGGACTCGGGCCGCAGGTCATGGACGCCGGCCTCGGGCCGCAGGCCCCGGTCGTGCGCTGGCTGCGCCTGGACGCCGCGCCACAGGCCGAGCCCGAGGCCGTGCTGCTGCCGGTGCTGATCTACGAGGACATGCGGCCGGCGCTCGCCGCCGCCTGGCAGCAGACCGACGCGGCCTGGACTCACCTGCGCGCGCTGGCCCGCACCCCGGCCGGGCGCGACTTCCTCGCCCGGGAGCCGCGCCTGCCCGAGCTGCTGCAGGCGGCCGGCGCCGGCGACTCGGGGCCCGACTTCGCCGCCTGGCTGGAGTTGCTGATCGACCACGTGCGCGCGCGCTGGTCGGGCCACGGCCTGCTGTGTCTGGCCTCGGACCTGCTGCGCCTGCAGGCCCTGGTGTGGCGCCCTGGCGCCTACGCCGACCTGGGCGACATCGCGGCGCTGCTGCGCGTGCTGCCCACGCGGCGGCGCACGCGCGCGGCGCAGTCCCCCTTCTGCGCCCACTGTACGATCGCGATCGAGAACGACCTCATCTTCTGCGCCGACCGCGCGCGGGTGCAGGCGGTGACGATCGGCACCGTGCTCTGGGGCGTGCGCGCGCTCGAGGCGGTGGCCGCGCGCCTGAAACTGCCGCCGCGCCCGCTGAGCGCGCCGGACCTCGCGCGCGCCGTGCTCCCGGCGCTCGACGCCCAGATGCCCCCGGCGCCACCGCTGCGCCCGCTGTACGAAACGCCCCACGCCGGGCTGGCCGATTACGTCAACCGCGCCTACGGCAGCCACCCGCTGGGCGTCGACCCGCAGGCCCCGCAGGCCTTCTTCTCCGGCCGCGACACCAAGGACGGGCTGATCAACCAGGTGGGCGGCTTCACCGGCTACCAACTGTTCGCGCGCGTGCTCGCCCCCGCCTGCCGCGCGGCCTGGGAGGAGGCGGAGTCGGACTTCGGGCTGCGGGACTACGCCCCGCAACTGGGCTGGAAGACGCACGGCTTCGGCACGCTGGAGCGCCTGGTCGGGCACGGGCAGCGCCTGCGCCACGGGCACCCGCGCCTGGCCAGCGTGCAGCGCGAGCTGCAGGCGATGGCCGCCGGCCTGGAACTGGCGCCGCAGGCCATGGAGCCGCTGGCCCGGCGCGTCAGCGAGGTGCACGACCTGCTGCGCCAGGCGCACTACGAACCGGCGCGGCGCGAAGCCCTGATCGCCCAGGCGATCGCGCGCAGCCGGCAGCCCTGAGGGTTCTCCACCCGCCTGCACCGGCCGCACCGGCACGGGTCCGGACGGGTCCTTGACCGACCTCAGCCCAAGGTCCGGATCGGCGGTCTCGAATCGGCTCGGTGCCGGTTTCCTTCCTGCAATCCCCCGACGTCTGGCGCGCGCTCGGCGTCGCCTGCGACCGCGTGCAGACCGTCGAGACCCGGCGCTCCTGGGTCTTCATCGCCGGCGACCGGGTGCTGAAGCTGAAGAAGCCGGTGCGCGAGCGCCTGCTGGATTTCTCCACCCCGGCGCGGCGCGCCCAGGCCTGCCGCGAGGAACTGCGGGTGAACCGGCGCCTGGCGCCCGGGGTCTACCTGGGCCTCGTCGCGCTTCGCCGCACCCCCATGGGCTGGCGCCTGGACCCGGAGGGCCGCGACGGCGCCGACGACTGGGCGGTGCTGATGCGCCGCCTGCCCGCGCCGCGCATGCTCGACCACTTGATCGCCACCGGTGCGGCCGGCCCGGCGCAGGCGCAGGCGCTGGCGCAGCGGCTGGCCGCCTTCTGGCGCGCCGCGCCGCGGGCGCCAGCCCAGGCCGCCAGCCGGGTCGAGCGGCTGGAGACGGAACTTCAGCTCAGCATCGACCTGCTGGGCCAGCCGCGCTGGGCCCTGCCCGACGCCGGCACGGCACTGCAACGCTGCGCTTGCGCCCTGCACGCCGGAGCGCCGTGGGTCGCGCGCCGCGTGGCTGAGGCGCGCATCGTCGAGGGCCACGGCGACCTGCGGCCGGAGCACGTGTGCCTGCCCGAGTCGCCGGCACCGCCCGGGGCCTGGCCGGCGCAGCCCCTGGTGATCGACGCGCTCGAGTTCGACCCCGCCCTGCGCGCGGTAGACCCCTTCGACGAGCTGGCCTACCTGGCCCTGGAGTGCCGCCGCCTGGGCGCGTCCGGCTTCGGGCTGCGCGTGCTGGCACGCTGCGCCCGCCTGCTCGACGACCCTCCGCCGCACGCCCTGCTGCGGGTCTACACCGGCCACCGCGCGCTGCTGCGCGCCCGCCTGGCGGTATCGCACCTGCTGGAGCCCGCCGTGCGCGAGCCCGGGCGCTGGCGGCCGCTGGCGGCCTGGTACCTGCGCTGCGCCGAGGCGGCGCTGCGGCCGCTGGCGCCGTGAGAGCCGGGTCGGCTGGGGCCGTCCGCAACTCCGGCGAGGCGCTCCCCCGCACCTTGCGCGTCAGCGCCCATGCGCGTCGCGCAGGTCGCGCAACACCGGCACCAGCGCCGCGGCGGCCGGCAGCACCGTCAGGCGCGCGGCGGCGGCGCAGCTCGGCGGCAGGCGCCAGGGCGGCACGCTGTCGGTGACGGCGAAGCTGTCGAGCGCCGAGGCCGCGAGCACGCGGTCGGCGTCGCCGACGAACAGGCCGTGGGCGGCGCAGGCGTGCACGGCCACGGCTCCGGCGTGCCTGAGCGCGGCCGCGGCCTGCGCCAGCGTGTGACCGGTGGCCACGAGGTCGTCGCGCAGCAGCACGGTCGCCCCGCTGACATCCCCGGCCACGAGGTGGCCGCCCGCGAGCACGCCCAGGCTGCGCCGCTTGTCCACCATCGCGAAGCCCACCGGCCGGCGCCAGCGCGCCTCGAGCTGTTCGCGCCAGCGCAACACGCGCTTGACCCCGCCCGGGTCGGGCGAGGCCACGACCAGGGGCCCGGCGCCGGCCAGGCTGGCCGCCCAGCGCTCGAAGGCCGGTGCCGCGTTCACGGACACCAGCGGGATGCGGAAGGCGTTCTCGGTGGCCGCGGGGTTGTGGGCCTCGAGCACGACCGCCTCGTCGCAGCCGGCGGCCTCGAGCAGGCGCGCCAGCAGGGCCGGGCCCACCGGGTCGAAGGGCTGGGTACGCTGATCCTTGCGCGCGTAGGCCAGGTAGGGCAACAGTGCCGTCACGCGCGCGGCGCCGTGGGCGCGCAGCGTGGCACACACCGACAGCAGGCGCACCAGCTTGTCGTGCGGGCTGGCCTCGTCGTCGCCGTGCAGCGCCGCGAGCACGCAGGCGTGGCGGCCACGGGGGTCGGTGGTGGGGCGCCACTTGTGCTCGCCGTCCTCGAAGGGCCGGTCCTCCAGCGGCGCGAGCGGCTGCTCGAGCGCGGCCGACAGCGCCAGCGCCAGCGTCGACTCCCCGTCCAGCGACAGCAGCTCCATCAGACCGCCCCGCCCTGCCCGCCCGGGGTGCGCAGCGCGCGCCGCATCACCTTGCCCAGGCCCGTCTTCGGCAGCGGACCGGGGTGGAAGGCCACCTGGCTGGGCACCTTGTAAGCCGTCAGGTGCTGCCGGCAGTGGGCGATGACGCCCTCCTCGGTCAGCGCCGGGGCGTCGGCCACCACGATCACCCGCACCGCCTCGCCCGAGGCCGCAGGCACGCCCACGGCGGCGACCTCGCGCACGCCGGGCAGACCAGCGACGACCTCCTCGACCTCGTTCGGGAAGACCTTGAAGCCCGAGACGACGATCACGTCCTTGAGGCGGTCGGTGATCGTCACGCGACCCTGGGCGTCGATGAAGCCCAGGTCGCCGGTGCGCAGCCAGCCGTCGGCGGTGAAGGCGCGCGCCGTCTCGGCGGGCTGCCGCCAGTACTCGCGCATCACCTGCGGCCCGCGCGCGCACAGCTCGCCCACCTCGCCACCCGGCAAGGGCCGGCCCGCCTCGTCCCGCACGGCGACCTCGGTGGACGGCAGCGGGTAGCCCACGGTGCCGGTCCAGTCCTCGATGTCGAGCCGGTTGGACGTCAGCACCGGCGAGGCCTCGGTCAGCCCCCAGCCCTCGACGATGGGCACCCCGGTGCGCTGCTTCCAGCGCTCGGCCACCGGGCGCTGCACCGCCATGCCGCCGGCGGCGCACAGCTTCAACCCCGAAAGCAGCTGGGGGTCGAAGCCCGGCAGGTCCAGCAGCGCGCGGTACAGGGTGTTGACACCGATCATCGCGCTGACGCGGTGCCGCTTCAGCGTCGCCAGCAGACCCTTCAGGTCGCGCGGATCGGCCACGAGCACGAGCTCGGCGCCGATGCGCAGGAAGCTCAGCGCGCAGGTCAGCGCGTAGACGTGGTACAGCGGCAGTGGGATCAGCGCCGTCTCGGCCCCTTCGCGCAGGTCGCGCGCGACCCAGGTCGACAACTGCAGCACATTGGCCATCACCTGACCGTGACGCAGCACCGCGCCCTTGGGCACCCCGGTGGTGCCGCCGGTGTACTGCAGGAAGGCGATGTCTTCGGCGGCCACCGGGGCATCGTCCGCGGGCTGCGCGGCCCCTTCGTCGATCGCGCGTTCGATCGCTTCCTCGAGCGCCACCGCGTGCGCGATGTGCCACGGCGGCACGAGTCGCCGCAGGTGGCGCACGACCACGTGCGTGACGAGTTCGCGCAGCGGCGGCATCAGGTCGCCCACGCCGGTGACGACGACCGCGAGGGTCAGGCCCGGCCGGCGCTCGAGCACGGCCTGCAGCGTGTGCGCGAAGTTCTCCAGCACGACGATGGCGCGCGCGCCGCTGTCGAGCAACTGACGCTCGAGCTCGTCAGCGGTGTATTGGGGGTTGACGTTGACGACGACCCCGCCGGCGCGCAGCACGCCGAACGTCGCCACCGGGTGCTGCAGCAGATTGGGCAGCATCAGCGCGACGCGCTCGCCCCGCTGCAGGCCCAGGCTGCGTCGCAGCCAGGTCGCGAAGCCGCCGCTCAGGCGCTCCAGTTCGCGCCAGGTGAGCGAGGCCCCGAGACTCGTGACCGCCGGGCGCATGGTGTGGCGCGCGCATCCCTGGCGCAGCAGGTCGCACAAGGTGCCTGCGCCGGCAGCATCGATGTCCGCCGGCATGCCGGGCGGATAGTGGGCGAGCCAGGGCCGGGCTTCGGCCGGGGCGCGGGCGGCGACGTCCATCGCGGGGGATCTCAGAGCCTGAGAGTCTTTCCGCCGTGCCCGAAAGGCGCGCCAAGACACCCCGGATCCAGGCGCAAACCACAGCCATAGCTCGGTCTATGGCGAGGATTTGCAACGACGAGGCGGGGTGTCTTGGCGTGCAAGGCGGGCATGGGGGTAGGACTCTCAGGCTCTCAGCGCGCCTCGGCCAGGCCCTGGACGAGATCCTTGAACTGCGGCCAGGGCATCGCAGGCCAGACCTCGGTGTGGGTCTGCCCGACGCTGCGCACCAGCACCGACACGCGCGTCGCCGCCTCCAGGTCGGGCGCCTCGATCACGTCCACATAGTCCCAGGGCCCGAGCAGCGCATAGCTGTGCAGCCACTTGACGTCCGGGCAGTGATGGCGCACCTGCTCGGCCACGTGCCGCTCCAGCGTCGCGTAGGAGCGCGGCTGGTGCAGCGATTGCGGGGACAGGCGGGTCAGCAGCACGAAGTGGGGCATGGCGGGGCGGACAGCGAAAGGGCAAGTGCCCTGACGGTAGGCGTCGGCGCTGGCGAGGGCTTGCGCCTGATCAGCACCTGTTCCGCACGCCGCAGGCCTCCCCCCAAGGCATGCGCAGGCGCAAGAGCGAGGCACGGCAGTCGCAACCCAATGGACGGCCCTGACGGGCACGCCGGAAGCCGAGGGACTTGCTCCCCTCACCCCACGCGGGGAGCACGGGCTTGGCTCCCCTCCCCCCTGGCGGGGGAGGAGCTGGGGGAGAGGGGGATAAGCGCCAAGGCCCCGGAGTTCCCCCTCTCCCCAACCCCTCTCCCGCGAGGGGAGAGGGGCCGAACACCGGGCACCTGCAATTGAGACACCGCACGCCTTTCACGGAACACGCCGATGCCCCCGCTCACCCTGCTGCTCGCCGGCGATCTCATGACCGGGCGCGGGGTCGACCAGATCCTGCCGCACCCGGTGGACCCGGCCCTGCACGAGCCCTGGGTGCGCGACGCGCGCGAGGACGGCGGCGCCTTGCGGCTGCTCAACGGCCCGGCCGCTCGCGCCGCCGAACATGCCCCCGTCAACGCTGCCACCCACCCCGCAGGGACGGCGGCAGATCCCGGACCCGACTGGACCACAGGAGAGAAGCGATGAACGAAATGCGACTGCTCGACCCGTTCGCGATCGACCCGATCGAGGACGTCTTCCGCAGCATGATGCGCCCCTGGCGCTACGAGAGCGCGGAAGCCCCGCCGCGGATCCGGCTCGACCTGGCCGAGATGGACGGCGCCTACACCGTGCGCGCCGAGATCCCCGGCGCGCGCAAGGAAGACATCGACGTGCGCATCGAGGGCAACCTCGTGACCATCAGCGCCGAGATGAAGAAGGAATGGGAGGAAAAGAAGGAAGGGCGCGTCCTGCGCAGCGAACGCCACTACGGGCAGGCCAGCCGCAGCTTCACGCTGGCCAGCCCGGTGGACGAGAGCAAGGCCGATGCCAAGTACGAGAACGGCATCCTGGAGCTGACCCTGCCGAAGAAGTCCGCCGCGGCGACGCGGCGTCTGGCCGTCCACTGAGCGGCCTCGGGGGCGCGGCCTCGAGTGGTCGATCCTGCACCGACCGTGTCCCCATCCACCGGGCCGGGCCAAGAGCCCGCGCCCGGCCTCGCCGTGCCGGCCTCGGCGCTGCGCACCCGCTGCGACCCCGCGGGCTTCCCCTTCGAGACCACGGCCGAACTGGCCGACGGCGAGCACGCCTTCGGTCAGGACCGCGCCGTCGACGCACTGACGCTGGCGCTGGCCGTGCCGGGCGCCGGCTACAACCCCTTCGTGCTGGGCGAGCCCGGCGTGGACCGCCATGCGGTGGTCGAGCGCCTGCTGCGCCGGCACGCGGCCGGCCAGGCGCCGCCGCCCGACTGGTGCTACGTCTACAACTTCGCCGAGGCCAACCGCCCGCGCGTGCTGTGCCTGCCGCCGGGCCAGGGCCAACGCCTGCGCGCGGCGATGCAGCGCTTCGTCACCGAGCTGTCGCGCGCGGTGACCGCGGCCTTCGACAGCGACGAGTACCGCTCGCGTCTGGACGCGATCCAGAAGGACGCGAAGGAGCGCGAGGACAGCGCGCTGCAGGCCCTGGGCGCGCAGGCCGCGGCCCAGGGCGTGGCCCTGCTGCGCACGCCGCAGGGCTTTGCCTTCGCGCCCTTGAAGGACGGCGCGCCGCTGCCGGCCGAGCAGTTCGAGCAGCTCGCCCAGGACGAGCGTGAGCGCCTGGGCAAGGTGATCGAGGCCCTGGGCGAACGCCTGCACCAGCTGCTGCACGAGCTGCCGCGCTGGCGCCGCGGCATGCACCAGCGCATCCGCGAGGCCACGCGCGACGCGATGGGCCTGGCCGCCGGGCACCTGATCGACGAGGTGAAGGCCCAGTTCGCCAGCCTGCCCACGGTGGGCCGCTTCCTCGACGAGGTGCAGCACGACGTGGTCGAGGCCGGCGAGCAGCTGCGCGAGCAAGCCGGCAGCGACGACGACGAACCCACGGGCCTGACCGGCAGCCTGGCGCTGCACCGCTACCAGGTCAACCTGCTGGTGGGCGAAGGTGCCGATGGCGAAGGCGGGCGCTGGGCGCATGCGCCGGTGATCGACTGCGACCACCCCACCTACGCCAACCTCGTGGGCCGCATCGACCAGGTCGCCCACATGGGCACGCTGCTGACGAACTTCACGCTCATCCGACCCGGCGCGCTGCACCGCGCCAATGGCGGCTACCTGATCCTGGACGCGGTGAAGGTGCTGAACGAGCCCATGGCCTGGGCCGGGCTGAAGCGGGCGCTGAAGTCGGCGCGGGTGCGCATCGAATCCCTGCCGCAGGTGCTGGGCTGGGCCGGCACGCTGCCGCTGGAGCCCGAGCCGGTGCCGCTGGACGTGAAGATCGTGCTCATCGGCGAGCGCGCGCACCACTACCTGCTGCAGGCGCTTGACCCGGAGTTCGACGACCTGTTCAAGATTGCCGCCGACTTCGAGGACGAGGTCGCGCGCGAGCCCGACCGCGTGGCCGACTTCGCGCGCCAGCTCGCGGCCATGGCGCGCGAGCGCTCGCTGCGGCCGCTGGACCGTGGCGCCGTCGCGCGCGTGGTGGAGCACGCCGCGCGCATGGCCGAGGACGCGCAGCGCCTGTCCACGCACACGCGTGCGCTCGGCGACCTGCTGCACGAGGCCGACGCCCAGGCCGCGCGCGCCGGGCGCGCCGTGGTGACGCGGGAGGACGTGGCCCAGGCCCAGGCCCTGCGCGTCCGCCGCGCCGACCGCCTGCGTGACGCCCTGCACGACGAGTTGCTGCGCGGCACGCTGCTGGTGTCCACCGAGGGCGAGCACATCGGCCAGGTCAACGGCCTGGTCGTCACCCAGCTCGGCGACTTCCGCTTCGCCTACCCGATGCGCGTGACGGCCACCGCCCGCCTCGGCGAGGGCGACTTCGTCGACATCGAGCGCGAGTCCACGCTGGGCGGGCCCATCCACGCCAAGGGCGTGATGATCATCGCCGCCTTCCTGGGCGCGCGCTACGCCCAGGAGCTGCCGCTGTCACTGCACGCGAGCCTGGTCTTCGAGCAGAGCTACGGCCCGGTGGAAGGCGACAGCGCCTCGCTGGCCGAGCTGTGCGCGCTGCTGTCGGCCCTGGCCTTCGTGCCGGTGCACCAGCACCTGGCGGTGACGGGCTCGATCAACCAGTTCGGCCGCGTCCAGGCCGTGGGCGGCGTGAACGAGAAGATCGAGGGCTTCTTCGACCTGTGCCGCCAGCGCGGGCTGGACGGCCGCCAGGGCGTGGTGATCCCGCGCGCCAACGTCCAGCACCTGATGCTGCGCGACGACGTGGTCGAGGCTGCGGCGCAGGGGCGCTTCCACGTCCACGCCGTCGAGGACGTCGACCAGGCCATCGAACTGCTCACCGGCCTGAGTGCGGGCCTGCCCAACGTCAAGGGCGAGGTGCCCGAGGGCACGATCAACCACCTCGTGGCCTCGCGCCTGGCCGAGCTCTCGCTGCTGCGCGAGGCCTGGGGCGCCGGCCAGGCCCGCGCGGCCGAGAAACCGCACCGCCACCGGCCGCGGGTGCGGCACAAGGACAGGCGCTGACCACGGCCGGATCCAGGCTGAGAACCTGAGCACGCTCACGGCGGGCCACGCCGCCGCCCGGATGATGCAGGAATGAGTTCGATGAGCATCTTCGGTCATGCCGCACGCGCACGGCAGCAGCGCGCCACCGCGCCTCGACCCCGCGCGATGCGTGTGCACAGGACCGCGGCACTGGCCGCCGCCCTCGCCCTCGCCGCCTGCCAGAGCCCGCCCACCCAACAACAGACGGGCA
>Ga0169931_10004184_pt1 | contig 22537 bp, 3 predicted proteins | sample Kivu_15m_20L_FD_129675 | JGI IMG/M metagenome (GOLD analysis project Ga0169931, IMG submission 129675) | Freshwater microbial communities from Lake Kivu, Western Province, Rwanda to study Microbial Dark Matter (Phase II) - Kivu_15m_20L... | ecosystem: Environmental > Aquatic > Freshwater > Lake ...
TTTTGCTTTTTTCTGGCAGCACAGAATTAATTCAATCTCACCAATGAAATAGTAGCGATTCTACTAAAATAAATCGAACGAAGTAATTCAATCAAAGAATGGCCATAGCTCTATAAAGTTATTATTAAACAGCTTATCAATCAAAACAATAATTCATAAAAAACTGGTTAGTTTTATTTAAAACTATTGTCAATTTGCGGTCATTCTCTTTCTTTCTAAGAGATTACGACTATTATAGTCCGATTGAATTTCAGTAGCTTACCGCTGATGAAATTAAAACAAATATAGTTTATTGAACTTAAATAGTTTTATTTTGTATAGTCAGAAACAAAACCTAAACAAAACAGGATAGGAAATAGATAGAATATTCAAAAATCAGGAACTGGTTTTTTTATGAGTTGGAAAAAAAATAGTAACTTACTTTACGAAGAAGGCGAATAAGTAATAATCAAAAGTACTTTTGTAAACAAACTTCCGTTTCCAATCAGAATACGTGTTAATATCTAAGCTATATGTTCATCAGATAAAACAGTCAAAAGCCCTCAAAAATAACTGTATATAGATATAGACGGTAATAATCTTCATAAAGTTTAATCAGGCCTCAAATTTTCAGCAGCAAAGTAACATGTATGGGAAATTACTAAAATAGAGCTTAGTGTTTGGTACTTTACAACCTAAATAATTTTAGTTAATCCTATAAAATACGAAATTTACTAAAAACAGCCGTAGTTATAGTTAATTGTCGATCGATAGCTTTTCTTTTAGCAGACTTCACTATTATATTTCAATGCTACTCTTAACTGCATCAATCAAAATGTACCTTTTTAAATAATAAAATTAGGAATCGCTGTCTACTACTCTATCGATGTGGGATTTCAATAAAATTAAATAATTCTAAGACTTTAAAATAATTTTATGAATATAGATCTGTTTAAAAGTCATAATATAATTGTAAAGTAAAGCGCATAGAGTTAAAAATTAAATGTCATGTAGGATAAAGGGACGTTGCTAGTATTTTTGAATGGATTCAGAGCTAAAAAACAATTCATAAATAGAATATAATTTACGCTTGAGTACATATCCAATATTAATTCAAAATATCAAATTTCAAAGCAATATGTGAGTAAATGCACATTTTTTTTCCAGTTTTAAACAGAAATTATTAACTTAACTACTCCTGTAATTTAAAAAGCTCTCTCTAAAAAAATAAAATTTATGAAGATCATATAAAATAATTATAAATTTCAAATTAGAATAAAAAAAAAAATTCAAGACAATAAGCGTTATTCGATAAATCATGAAACAAAAAATTATTAAATTTTTAATTCTGAACTAGTTTTTGATGTGATAAGACCTAAAAGAGATAAAAATATCAAAAAATCAGACATTAAATAGATTATTAATTGGAAAGAATAATATTTTAAGTAAAATATGGGAGTTATTGAGGTTACGTACCCTTTCGATCCTTTGATTGTCAAATCAGATAAAAATATTAGTCTTTCAGTCGATTATCTAAATTAAAAATAATAAAAATCCATTATGATTAAATACGAAATTAAAAGTTAATATAGAATAGATCTTTCTCATGACTTGTCTTTGTTACCTAACTAGCTTTAGACAGATAGAATGTATGTTATGAGAGGGCAGAATAATTTTAGTCGTCATGGATGTATTTTAAGCAATTCTCTAAAAATATTTTTTAGTAAGGAGTGCAGAAATAATTATCATATACTAATAAGATTCAAAAATGAGTAAGTATACTTGCATGATTAGGCCATAGTTATATAATGATTTATAAATTTAATTTATTGATTATCGATCAATAATTTTTTTATAGCATTACTGCCTCTATGTTGTTGTATTTTATCTTTTTGTTTTAGCTTGCTCTCAAATCTACAATCAGATTTTCAAAGTCTCTTCGACTCAACTTAAAATGTTTTTCTAGTACTTAATCGACTTTTTTTCCAGTTTTTAGTACTTCGTTTTGAACTCTTTTTCTTGGTCGACTTCCCTCAACACTGTTTAAAAATTAGTCTAGAGACTTATAATTAGAAGGATAGATCCTTCGAAAAGTTCTAAGACCTTAAATGATGGATTTGAGCTGTTTAGTGAATGCTAATTTTCGAACAAGCTAATTATATTCATTTAAGGAAGTGAATCTTGCAACTGGTTTGAGCTATTAGAACGCCTCATTTTCATACTAATTTCTTATTTTTTGCATTTCTTTTTGGTAATTGACCTACATTAGTCGATGCTCTAATACAAATTCTTTCATTTTTTGGCGTTTATCAAGTCGACTATTGTATTCTTAAATCAATCTAAATTTTATATTGGTCTCCTCGGGTGAATCGTCCTATCTAAATTAAAGATTAGCGAGCATTTCCTAGGCCTAATTGTCGTATTACACTTCAAATTAGTTTCGCTTTCGATTGTAGTATCGATTAAAGTGTGGTTAGTTGCAAGATAATTGAGCAGCATAAAAGTCTTCGAGTTAGTAATAGCGAGAATTGATCTGAGTTTCTCTCTGAGTAGTAGTCAATGAAACGAAGGAAATAGGATTAAATGAAGGCGATTTTCCGAAACTTATATTTTAGCATTTTTTCTAAAAAAAAGATTGGTTATTTAGCATTTTCTAAATAGAGAGAAACTTACAGGCAAATAATCTTAGTTTGAGATGTAGTAATTGTAGTAATGACTTTAAAGCTCGTCTTCCGTAAACTTAGCTCCGAAATAATCCATTTGGTCTTTGATCTATCCCCAGTTCCCGAAACCATATCTATTTATCAAGTTGTTTACTTCTCTAAAAAAGTAAGAAAAAGTAGTTAGTAGTTTGCTTTCCAAGTGTAGTCGATCAAGGGATAGCTTAAACTGTTTATAATCACGTAGGGCTAATCTGAGATCTATTATTTGGCAAAGCAGCCTACGCACTTATAGTCACTATCTTGCAAAATAGATGTATTTTTAAGCTATTTTCTGCAATTTTGGCAGAAAACCTTTAAGTTAGGTTAGTCGATAAGCTTAATAAAAAATATTCGTACAGTAATGTAATGGCTATTAGGCTTTTAGGTTGCTGGTATTGGGTATTGACCTACAGGAACTATTTCACTAAAATCAAAAGAGTTGTGCTAGGGTATTCGCTCGGAATCTGAAAACCTTATATAAGCTGCAAAGGTACATAGGTTCTGTTTTTGCAAAAGCTTCTATAATTATTCCACGAATTCTAACAAAAAAAAAGCATAAATAACTCAAAGATTTTGATCAAAATATGTTTTTGAAAAACTACTTGTTATTTTCTATGATTAAATGATAGTTTTAATGCGAATATTTTTCTAATATTTAAGAGCAGATTTGAATTTCAAATTGATTGTATTTTATTGATGAGCTTTTTTTCAAAAACAGAGATAAAAGAGTTAAAGAACAGTAACGAAAGGATCATCAGAATCGCAGTATCAAACGTTCCTCTTAATCCTACGATCGCTATCACCACATCCAACAAGATCCATCTTTTTAATTAAAGTGGGGATAAACATCAATATGAACTTTCACGCTCCATCACTCCAACTTGCATAGAATGGCATCCCTTTAACCCGATTTTGGCCATAGGGTGGGACAACGGTACATATCTATAAACTTAGGCAGGATAACAATATGGAACTAAGACACCAAAGCCCCTAAATAAGAAGGAAAACCTCATGCCGACCCTATAATGTTGATCAAATTCAGCCCTTCAGGCAATCGAATGGTCACCAGTGACATGTCGGGAACTATCGGGGTCTGGAGAGGAATCAATCTATTAGCAGTCTATCAAAAGGAATGGGCTATCACACACTGTGTTTTTTGTTAACTTAATGTTGATGGAATGAAAGGAAACCTAGGAAATCTATTCCTTTTTGCAGGCAGATCTGGAACAGTTTGTCTTGCGAACGATATGAATATGTGTTCGGATGTATGTCGAGTTGGAGGAACCATCAAGGCACTAATGTTCTATCAAAAAGAAGGCTCAGCAATTGTCATCACATCAAATTTGCTTCTAGTGCAGTTCAAAATAAACTTTACAGAAAAATCGACGCCCTAAAAAAAAATGAAACTGTCGATTTCAGGTTAACCTGAGAATCTGAGTTCTATTTGGATAGGTTAAAGTCTGCTTTCAACTTGTTCAAATGAAAACATGATTCGTTTTTGGCACCTTGAAACTGACTAAAACTACAACTTAACTGTGTTTGATGTACTAAACGCTGAAAGTCTAGGCATAAATATGGCAACTGATAAAATATCGAGCATAGTGTATGATAGTAGAGGGCGTTCTTTAGTAGCTGGAACCAAAGATGGAAGACTTTTGTTTTGGAAAAACATGGCTTTAGGAACTGATTCTCCGGTCGACAAGTAACAATGGGCAGCCCAACCAATACTTGAATTGGGTAAACAGATTCAAACTTTAACTGTTGGCAAAAATAATGGTGTGATCATTTTAAAGCAGAACGACGGAGACGTTGTAATTGTCAGTTAGACTAAAATATCGGCTAAAATTTCTGGACAATTCAAGGCAATACTTAAAAGCACTGACAAGATTGAACTATCTTTTGAAGACAGCAAAGATAAGTTTGTTTAACAATTCAATACTTCAGGTCATATCAAAGGATTCGATTTATATACAAATAAGTTACTTTATTGGACTAGTAAAAAAATTGAAATTCTATAAGCTACCAGAACTTCACAACTTAATATTGCAATTTTGTCGACCATTTAGCAAAAAGCTTTAAGATGCCTATTCGTTTCACAAGATTCTTTTATTATTTCGACGGACTATGGATTTAACCTTCTGACTTTAAAGGGGCAAGTGAAGCAAACTTTAACATTCCCTGAAAGCTAAGGAAAGGTAAGCGGAATTGAGATCAGCCATCAGTCTATAGTTTGCTGGACTAGTGAATCATATATTAGAATATTTAATGTTTCTAACGAGATCAAACAGGTAGGCACCTCCAGAAGATTTGAGGATTCCACTTCTCTTATTGGAAATATAAAAAGCTGTGCAGTAAATGCTAACGGCAAAAAGATAGGTATTATATCTAATAAGGCTCAAAGTAACGGTTCTACAATCAATCATAGTTTCCACATTTATGATTCTTAAACTGATAGTTTTGTGGCCTACGATCTAGGATCTGATCAGATTCCAGTTAACTTTTATTGGGATCGAAAGGAAATCAAGTATTTTGGAATTGAAGTCGAAAGTTCAAAAGGAGATTTAAGCAAACCTGAATAGACTAAATAAGACTAAAGTGACGCTAACGACTAAGATACTTAACAAGAAGACTAAAATAATGATCTAAAACAGTCTTCAAAATCTTTTTTAACTTTCTTTTATACAAGCGAAACTGGAATAAGGCATCAAGATAAATTTGTTCTTAAAGCGTCTAATATCGATATTTTTGCTTTAAAAATTCCTTATTTCTATTCGATTGAAAGATCTCGAAATGATCATTTAATTAAAAAGACTACTCTTCATGATTTTCAAAAAATCAACCATGATGATGACATTATTAAAAATTCTATTCTAAACTTTTCCTTCCATTTGACAGCCGGAAACCTTGATTAAGCTTATAAAAGTGTAAAAAATATTCAAAATTCAGCAATATGGGAGAAAATGGCTATAATGTGTGTGAAATCTAAACGCCTAGATGTAGCTGAGATTTGTATTGGAAACATGAAGTTCGCAAGGGGAGCTAGAAGTATAAGATAGGCTAAGAAATAGCCTGAGCTATAGACTCAGCTAGCTATGGTGGCAATACAATTAAATATGGTTTAATAAGCCAAAAACTTTTACTAAAATAGTGGACGTTATGACCTTTACAGTAAAGTTTGCCAGAGTAACTCATAAATTGAGAAGGCTATCTAAGTATCAGAAAAATACGACAGAATAAACTTGAAAAATACATACTATAATGCGGCTAAACTTTACGAGGCCTCTAATAACTTTGATTTAGCTGTTAAGTACTATGAACTTTCGAATACTTACTTGAAGGAAGTTCCAAAAATGTATCTTGAAGCTGGAAAAATTAAAGATTTGATAAATTATATCGAGGCTAAAAAGGATAAAAAACTTTACACATGGCTCGGACAATACAACTAATCTATCGGTAACTTATAAGAGGCAGTCAAGTATTATGAGCAAGGGGAATCGACTTCCAATCTTGTCAGGCTGTATCTTTCTCAAAATCAAGTTCAGTAATCGATACGTATATGCAATTCTGATAGTGAACCTCAAGCCTGCTTCTTATTAGCCAGGCATCTTGAAAAAGCTAACATGCTTAGTGAAGCTATACATTTTTATGCCAAAGCTCAGTACTATTCTCAGGCCGTTAAAATTGCTATTAATAACTAGCTTGATGGATAAATTATGGGACTAAGCATGGCAAGCCCTAAATAAGTAGCTTTTAGATCAGCTTCATATTTCTAAAAGAAAGGTCTCATCGAAAAAGCTATTAGACTTTATCACAAAGCAGAGGCTTTTAAAAAAGGAAATGCTTTAGCTGAAAAAAGTGGTCTTGTTGAACTCAAAATGAATGAAATTCAAAAATAAGATTCAGGAGATGAATAAGAATTTATTGCTGGCGGAGATGATGCAGCAATTAATACCAAAGTAGCAAATTTGATTGAAAATAGAAAATATGACAGAGCAGTGCCTCTACTTATAGGATCTAAACAGTTTGATAAGGCGCTAGACATCATCAGCACTCATAATGTGCCTCTTCAAGATGAGTATATTAAAAAAATTCTGCCTGACGATGAACCGACTACCCCACAATAAAGACATAAGAAAGGATAATTAACAAAGTATGTTGCATAAATTTGCAGAAAACAAGGAAAATTCTAGATGGCTTCCAACTTATTTATAAAAACTGGTGATAAAATTACATCACTGAAATGTCTCATATAATCAGGAGACAGTACTAAAGTGATCGCTTTTGCTAATATGGCAAGAACTTCAGAGACTTTTATATTGGCTGCTAACTTCTTGCAAACAGCTGATTGGCATCAAAACCCAGAATTAATGAAAAATATTATCATGTTTTATCAGAAAGCTAAGGCATTTTAAAATCTTTCAAGCTTCTTTGAAGCTTGTTCAAATGTTGAGATAGACTAGTATAGAGATTACTAAAAAGCATGTGCAGCCCTAAAGGAATCTATTAAATATTTGAGCAAATCAACTTTACCAGACAAAGACTACAAACTTTAGCAGATAAATCATAAAAAAGATTTGATTCAAAGATTCATAGACTTAAAAGAAAAAGCTGAACAAAATCCTCAGTAAATGGTCAGAGGCTGCCAAGCACTTTTGCAATAAGTACTTTTTTATCTATAAAGATCGAGATTGATCAAGCAGTTCGAAGAGGCGATCTTTTTGCTATTATAATTGAATACTATTTCGAAACTGGAGAATACAGAAAATGTTTTGAAAACTTGAAAGAAATGAAAGAAAGAGGAATCGTGATTGCACCATACGTCGATCGATAAATAGTAAATTTGTTATAATATAGATTGACAAAGTTTACAAGTAGCTAGGAATTGGAGCAAAGAAAAAAGAATAAGTTGAAGAATAAGTCATAGAAGATCTCTCATGATGCTAAATCAACAAAAATACCTCTAATATCTATTCATGTATAAATATATAATAAAACAGTACATTTTATTGATGATGCAATAAACCATAGTGTGCGGTTATAAGCTAGTTTCGAAACTAGGGTCAGGAGCGTTTGGGGAGGTATTGTTAGGTAGAAAAGATAAAAAAGAATGTGCCGTTAAAAAAATATCCAAAAAACAGATCTTGAAGGTAAATTAGTAGTAAAAAAAGGTCAATAAATTACATGAACCTTTCATCGAAAAATAAATTTTATACCGACTCAATTAACTTTGTAAGTCATAACCTTTTTTTGTCAAAATTAACTAAACTTAATCTGATGATGATAATATCTATCTCATTTTGGAGTACTGTGCTGGAGGAACTCTTTAGTAAATAAATCTGCGTACGTTACATATAATCAAGACGAAAATATTGGCCCTGAGACGATTAAGAAAATAGCAATCAAACTAGTGTTGATTTTATAAAAATTGCATTCGCTTTCTGTAGTCCATAGAGACCTCAAGGTAAATCAAGTAAAAAAAAGCCATCTAATTTTTTACTCACGTAAGACGGGTTTTTAAAGCTATCTGATTTTGGATCAGCATATGCTTAATAGTCTTTTTTTATGCCCGAGGTGGCTTAAAAATTGAGAGGCATAAAATAAATGAGTCGCCAACAAAAACAGTAGGAGGAGGAAAAATAGGTTAAAGCAGAATCAGATAAGCAGATCAGCATCAGGAGGTCTACTTTCGTCGGAACAGCATGGTATATTACTTAATACATAGCTACATGGCACCAGAACTACTATCTAGCGATATTTGTGGTAAATAAGCAGATATATGGGCATTAGGATGTATTCTTTATTAATTAATCTATAAAAAATCACCCTTCTTTGATAGCAGTTAAGGAATAGTTTGGAAAAAAATACTTAACGATTAAATCGAGATCTAAGTCAGCGAGTCTATTCAAGTAAAAATATGTTTAAAAAGAAAAGTGAAGATAATCTAAAACTCATCGATTTAATAAAAAAAATTCTTGTAAAATAAACTTAAAAAAGGTTGGGGTTCGGTAGCGATGGTTATCAAAGCTTAAAAGCTCATTAATATTTCGAGGAAGTGGATTGGCAGGCATAAGTTACTAAGCCGATTGATTTTATTGTAGGATATGCGAATCATAAAAAGAAATAAGTAGAGCGTATATTTCTCATAATTTAGCTAAATAAAATGTGTAAAAAGTAGTATTTTCTGGTTTAGCTGGTAAAAAGGCATTTTTTGGTAATTTCAAGTAACGAATGCTTATTCTTTATTCAAGTCCTAAACTTGTTTATTGTGAACCTGAAACTGGGGAGAAAAAAGGATAAATTTTATTAAGTAAAAACACGCCTATTGTACAATAAGGAAAACTATTTTCTATAGCAAATTAAAAAAAAACATACGTATTCAAATCCAAGAATACAACTGAGTGGGTGGAGATGATACAGCATGCGATACTTAATGCTTACTATTGATATCTAAACTTTGAAATACTAATATTATTGATTAATATTTTAAATCAGGTATTACCTATTATACTTTGAATAGAATTTCTAAATTTTAAGAAGCAAAATTATATGTCTTTAGCATAGAGTTCTCAAAATCGACTTAAATAAAAAGCGAAATCGTTTATAAAAAGAGGAATAGGAATGTAATAAATCAAATAAGCTGAGAATCATCTTCAATATATTTATAGAAAGTATTGTGAATCAAGCTCATTAGTTAAACAAATGCGGGCAATGTGGTAAATAATCGAAATTTGCTACAAAAACTCATAAATGCAAAAACAGTTATGTTTGATTCTCAGAGTACCTTTCAGTTAAGGACCAGTAACATATTTTTTATGTAGATATCGCTCAATCCTATTCCTAGTTTTTTATTGTAAAACGATACAAAATTATCTCAGACATAAGAAGATATAAAAACTTCCAATTCACAATTATCTGTTCTTTTTTCTAATTTACAAAAAAATTATTAAGAATATTTTTGCTGGATAATATACTTTAATTAGTAGTTCCGCTTACTTGATCTAAAATTACTAAAAAGATAGTAAATTGTCAAAAATCAGAGCTTATTTAATCCGAATATTAACTTAATCGGTATTTTCATTAATAAAACACAAGAAAAAAAATAATAGCTTAATAAATACAAAAAATAGCAAGATTCAAATTGTAAGATAAGTAAAACTCATTCAAGCCTTACTATTACAGCAAACAAAAGAATTAGTGAATCTTTACAGAAGAGATTAAGTGTCAAAATGAAAAATTTAAAGTACAATAAAGATCATCAATATCGATCGAAAAGCACGACAACTAAAATAAAAACAAAATCTGCCTCATCTAAGTCAATATTAACTCATAAAAACTAATAGAAATCTTATTTGTTATTTCAAAAAGACTGCAATAACTAATCTAGCTCTTTTAATAAAAATCATAAACATTTATTGACTCGTTAAAGTAAGAGTTTTAGTGATGTCAAAATTTTATAAAAAAGACGAAAAGGTTTTTCTAGTTTTAAATAAAATGGATACATTTAGCCATTAAAAAATAAAAATAATTTTAAGCATTAATCGTCTAAATAGTTTAAAAAATAGTCAAAATTAACAAAAAATCATAGAATTAATCGTCCTTTATTTAAAGACATATTAAATAAAACTAATCCGCAATTAACCTTACAAAAATGATAAATATTTATAGTTTTTATTAATTTTATTGTTAGATTATCGTAATTTAGATAAAAATTTGCAATTAAATTAGTAATAACTGGCTATTTGATAATTATAAATTGCCATTTCTTATCCAAATGTCTGACGAAAGGTAACAAGAACACGACCTTATTTATTGCTTTAATCCCTACTGCCTGTAATCCAGCAGTCGAGTCTTCAAAAAATCATCTGCCTCTTTCATCAGGCATCTTTCCAGCTGCCACAAATGGATTCTAGATAAAAATACAGCAGAACTGCTGCTTACAAACTAAGTTAATTTAATGTAAAATTAGAAAAATGGATCTTTTAAATAAATCAATTTTTACTCATCGCCTCTAAAAGCGTTAAATTAGTTCTTGATGACCCGATAAAATACAAAATTAAAAATCTCTGAGATTTACGAAAAACTCACTTAGTTTGTTATTAATAAGGTAAACTCTCTAAAAATATGCAAACTTCAATAATTCGATCGTTTGAACTAAGATGTATAAAAGTTTATGTAGACTATTATCAATAATGTTTCTGGATTCTATATTTAAAATGCTTCAGAATAAGAAAACATAATGAACTTGATATCTTAAAAAATCAGTTTCTAACTTAATTCTAATCTGAACGATATTTCTACATTTAAAGATTTTAAAATATTTGATCAGTGCTTTTTTTAATCTCAAAAATAAAAAATAAGATTATAAATATAAAAACTTCATGATAATATTCTAAGTGAAAAAGTTTTTGATAGCTAATACAGCTAATTAAAATATTGGGATATGATTTAAGTTTAGAAAATTTATAAGAACTAACGTGGAAACAGTCATATGCTTTTAAATAACTTATTTGGATGGTAATAACAACATTATTTTGACGAAAAGATTATAAACGGTCGCCACATCTATTAAATAAACTGTCCTTTGTGTGACCATAAAATGGGTTTTCCTTCTTAATTGAAAAGAAAAAAAATATTATCTTAAAAACATTTATTGGAACATATGTTATCTAATCATCTTGAGTATACAACTTTAAATTACAACTATAGAATCAGCCGATAAGCAGTATAAGAATTGCCTTTAGATTATGTCTTCTTTTTGATGTAGAAACATAGTTATAAATAAATTCATATCTATGACGGCAGTAACACCAAAACTTCTGTTCTTCATCAACCTAATGTTCTTACTATTTTTTTGATCTCAGAAAACAATAAATCTAGCAGCATCGTTTTCAAATACCTTATAGCTAAAACTCCTGAAGAGGCTGCATACATTATTATAACTATATTCTAAATCGTATGCCGTAAGCTAGAAAAAGGAGTTAAATTATTTAATTTCAAAAAGAATTACTATAGTCTTATTCAAACAGCAATACAAGTTTACAAACTTCCTGCATCTTTTTAGTAGAAAAAAAATCAATCGAAAATAGTGCTAAAATAATCAGTAAATAAATAAGATAGTCTTTAGACAAAGATGGCCAAAACAGAAGAAAGTCAGTGATTGTTGCTCAAATATTATAATAAATGCATTTCATTCAAAATAATCAAAGCAATCTAATCATTTTAGTTTGTTTTTAATAATTTCTTCATATATTTTAGGGACTCTTCTTAACACACTTGTGTATTTTGTCTTTTAAAAAGCAACGAATTAATTTTATAGCTTAATTAATTTCATTTATTGATAAAGTAAGTTATTCGTTGAGTTACTTTGATCAGGTTTATCGTCCAAAATTTATAATTTATATTATTTTTCTTCAATATAAAGTTTTCCTTTTTAAATTTAAAAATCGTATGTTTGACCAATTATTAATTTTTATTACTAAATGCGATTTGCAAATCGTTTCTTTAAATATTAAACTATCTTTTGAGGATAAATTAATTTTTTTTCATTAATATTTTGAGAATCTGTTTATTAATATTTGCTTTGATCCATCACATATGAAAGGATGCCATCTGAATTCAAGACTAATTTGGTGAAAAAATAAGTCCTATAGAGCCTAAAATATTCGACTAAACTGCTTTATTAGTTCAAAGTAAATTTAATCAAGCATGTGATTCCTTATGGAAGCAATATTTATGCATATTGTTTAGACATTCTATAATCTGTTTTTCTGTTATTTTCATCTTTAATGGTAAAAATTCTTATTACAGAACCCTAAAGCGTTGGAATAGGTCCGCCTTTGAACTTGCATTTACTAAGAGGTCTGTAAAATATTTAAGGAGTAAATCCTAGTTTTGAGTTAGGATGTAACAAAATAGAGCCATTATAGCAAATTTAAATGCACTGCTAATTTTCTTTAGCTTAGCTACAAAAATCTAAAATATTTGAAATAGCGTGTTTTTTCCATAAGCAGAGACTAATCTTAGAGCCTATCCTTAATTTTTTGTCTTTTATAATATGATGATAAAGCAAGTTTTTGATTTAAATAGCTGCCCAAACTATACTCCATCCATCAGATAATTTCAAGAACTAAATTTACATCTCAGAATTGAATTATTTTTTCATCACAACTACATTTACTTTTCTTCCTATTAAATCGCGTTTAAATAAATATTTAAGATAGCTTATTTATTGATTTTTTTATAATTATATCAGCTTTTTGTTGATTTATACGATCAAATTGCTTAAATTGCATCGTTTATTTATAATTTAGGGCCAATATTGTTAATATCTCATTAGCTTAAAGATTACTATTTAGAAAATTTAACAAAAATGCTCATATTTGACATGATTTTTAGCAAAAAATTAGACCATTATGTTGTAAAGCTCATTTTTTGTGATATCTACACCTTCGTATTTAATTTTACATAGTAAACATTGAAAAACATTGCAAGTATGAGCTTAGTGTGAAAATTTATTCTATTAGATAAATTATGTTTTCTTTCTTAATTAAATAGAGTTTTTGTAATCTTGATTTGAATCACATTCAAGCATATTCAATTTGACAAACTTAAATTAGTATAACTACTTATTTGATTTCGAATAATTTTTATTTTTTGGCTAAGTTTTACGAGGTTTTTTATTAGATTTTTTCATACATGATTTGTCAATAAAATCATTAAATTAAGTCATATATTACTACCAATTAAATGATTTTCTTTACATTATAGGAAAAATAGGAATACTTGGTTTGATTTACTTTTATACATATTGTTCTTTACATTTGTATGGAGATTTAACAGTTTTTATAATAGTTTAATCCATAAAATTTGAACCATTTTTTATGCGAGTCGGTTTTCCCACGCTTTTTAATAATTTTGAGGCTTTTTATTTTGCTTATTAGCTTATTTTGACTTATAAACCCCGCCCTACTGTTTTGAAGCAAGGCATCGAGTACTAAGGCTCCATCATCCGTCTCACAGACTATTTTTATTGTTTTTTACTATTTTACTCAGGAAACGATAAAATATTGAATTGAGGAAGAGATTGCGCTTCTTATAGTTAATCTTCTTCAAAGAGAAATCTTGCTTTTTTTAGTTTACTTTGATTAACTGTTATTTCTGTCATTTTGAACCCATCTTTGAATCCTAAAAAGAAAGGAGGATTTTGCATTTAACTTTTTTCTCTAAATGGCGATTTCACAAATTTATCAGATTGAAGAAACTATTAATGTGAATCGATGGCGCATCTAATTTACTCTTAAGAGACTGACTGTGTGGTCTATGTAAGCTAGAGCTATTCTAGCTCTACAGAGGAATCGAATGATCGTTGGGAATGTTGGCTAGCTGTTTATTGACTTTACATGTTAATAGGTATTAATAAGTGTATATAATTCTGACTAAATAGATGCATGAATTATCAATAGTATCTCGTAGTGATTTTTTTGAACGGATTATTAGCCTTTATTTTGCCGGTGCTTAGTTAAAGAGATTTTTTTGTTGAAAATTGAGGGAATTCTTGATTTTAGAATTCGATTTCTTTTTGTATTGATTTTTATTAACATTCTTCAGTTAATAACTCTTAAATTTCATTATCTTGACTCAGATGATGAAAATTTTGATTTTCTTAATCATTATCGAGAGAAAATTCTGAATATTTTTGATCTTTTTAAGAGCTTATTTATTAAAAATCTTAGTCATCGAACAGTTCTTTTATCCAGTTTTGAGGTTCTATTTTTTTAAACTTTTAAAAGTTTTGAGTTTATGTCTTTTTTATTTGCTTCGATGAGAAGCATTCATCATGATTCAAGACATTTTGCCTTATAACTATAGAAAATTTTAATTGAGTCGATTCGTTGTTTTTCATCTTTTTATGCAATTCTAATTGTTAAAAAGATGTTTTTAGTGTTTGTTTTTGATGAAATTACTATTTGCCATATCTTATCTACTGTTTGCTAGAGAAAAGTTTTGTAAAAATAGTTATTTTGCAGTGTTAAGAGTATTGAACATAATTTTCTTGCGGTTTTAAAGCTAAACTGTTGCTATTTGTAAGAGCTCGTTTTGTGAACATTGTCCTATGTGCGCAATTATAACTGTTTAATGATTCAGTTAGTATCGGCAAATTTAGATATAAGAATATATATTAACAATCAATATTGTTTAAATATAATTGAGTATCGTACATCTTAATAATATTTAAAATGCTGATTTCTAATAATGCATCAGAGTAATACTCTCAGCTCATTTGCCGTGTTTAAAAACTGATGAGCGAAATCCCTAAAACTGATACATTCAATCAACTCTAGAATTGCAGCAAACGATTAGAACGTATTAAATAGGGGCTAGGCAAAGTCTAAAAATAGAAACGCAAAGAACTTAGAATCACCTTAAAGAAATGTTAATAGCTTATTCACAAAAAAACACTGCTATTTAGCAAGCGATGTTAAGAAAGAAAATCTTCCTAGGATTAATAGAAATAGTCTGCTTCTAAAAGTAAAACGCTTAAATATTCAAAATCTATGGAAAATATTAATCCACAATATTTAAAGTTAGTGAGATAAAAAAGCTAACAGTCGACTCCTCAAAAAAAGTAAATAAAAAATAGCAAAAATAACTTTTTTGATAGAATTTAGTAATCTATTCAGTTATAAAAAACTCAAGCCCAGTTGTATGACAATAAAAAGACTTTGCTAAGATTAGGATTATAAGATAGATAATTATCATTCGAAAAGCAAGCTGTAATGAAAATTAAATAAAAAAGTCTATAAATATAAGAGTACAAGGTACGTGTCAAATATTTGTAAGAAACTAATCAGTAATTAAAAAATAGATTAATAAACTAGCAAAGGAGGCAGTAAGACTACATATCTGATTTACGAAAACATCTCGATAAATTAAACAGCTAGCTTGATTCAAATATAAGATAAAGAAATCGTTTAAAATAAGATTTATATAAAACGCAAGATCTCTGCTAGGTATATAAAAAAAATATTAAAAAGTTAGAATAAGAAAATTCGAGATTACAAAAAGACAAAAATAAATAGAAACAAGCATAAATTTTGAGCATTAGAGATAGAGCTATTAAGAAATAGCTGGAAACCTTAAGTCAGCAATAAAAATATATCAGATAAATGGAGAATTTAATAGATTCTTAAAGAGATGAAAAAGTATTAATAAAATAAAAACTCAATCATCTTGAGAAAAAAACAGCATAATTAGAATAAATTAATCAACTAGCTTACACATAAAAATAAAAGGCCTACGAACTTTTGTAAGTAAAATAAGAAGAAATATAAGGTTTGACCAAACAGTTATTGATTATTTCAAACTAAAAGAAAGAAACAGATTTTGAATTAAGTGAATTAAGAGCAATAATAGTTGATTTGAATAATTAGATAAAAGTTATAAGTAAACAAAAATAAGCCGACTTACAACGCAAAGTCTATAATCTTAAACAGATACGATAGATATTAATTTCATGATGATTTTTATGACAATATAATAATTTTTACTTTAAAGTCACATGCTAAATAAAACCTATATTTACCTTCTGACTCTCAAAGTTACCAAAGTCTCTCTAAAAGTACGTTTCCCATGCTCTATCTGTTGCTCTCTGAAAATAGGTTAATTTCTTTTAACTTAGATAAACAATAGTATTAGATCTAGGGATAGGAGGAATTGAAAAATGGAGAGGCTCAAATGAAAATATATCACACTCAATAATTAAAGCTAAAAGATGATTAACGTCACTCTTTTTCAGACGAAAAAGTACTTTATATAGTATTTAGGTTGTTTTGTTGATTTATTTAAAGTCAAGTAGTGGTAAAATATCTGCTGGTGCAGTTAAATTAAATATCAAGCCAAATTAACCAAAAGCTGTAGAGACTGTAAAGATTTAAAAATGCCCAGATAAAAATGCTTTACTAAGTTATGAGTTAAAATTACAAAAAATTTCTAACTTTGGTTAAACTTAAAGCACTATTCAAAGAATTGTATCTTACAATAAAGTTAATACCTATTAAGCTAACAGCCGCAACTCTAGATTTTAAAATAAAAAAAACTAAATTTAGACAAAATAATATGTGTATCTTCCCAATCATCGATCTAGTCGTTATTTAAAAAGAGGTGAAATTTCAAGGTCATTACAATAAACTGTAACTCTGAGAAATAATTCTTTTAGAAATAAAAGTCGAGATAAAATAAATTTTTATAAAGATACTACAAACGATGATTACTATGGTGGTGAAAAAATAGATAAAGACAAAATATTTACTCTTTAAAGACAGCTATAATCCTATAAAACAAAAATAACTTTGTTATAAACGTAATTGACTAGTAAGGCATCAAATATCTAATAGCTTTAACGTCTTCAAAAAGAACAATATAATCATATCTAGCGTCTCTAAGAAAAGTTAAGAGAAATCAATCAAAAATATGATTAATGTTAAAAAAAATGTCGAGACCTTAACAATCATTTTAAAAACTAAACGGAACAAAATTAAACAAAAATTTTATCTTATTAAGCTAATCTTAAACGATTGTAAATAAGATAATACAATTATAAATAACAGATACGAAATATGACCGAAAAAATATATCTACTTGATAATTAAAAAAATATAATGATTTTTTAGAAAAACCAGATGAATTCCTAAATAGAAAATCGTTAAAAAAATATAAGGGAAGAGTTCAAAATAAAATAAAAAAAGCTTTTGTTGTAGCAAACTAATAATCTAAAAATTATATAAAAATTATCTCAATAGCGAAATTAAACTAATAGAGAAAATGAGGAAATCAAAATATAAAACAAAAGTCTCATTTAAGAGATTAATTAGATAAATTTGATTATTGATAAGCTAGAAAATCAAATAGATAAGCATCGTAATTAAAATAATTAAATAAAATTTTAGCTAGTAAGACTAAAAAAGTAAAAAGAGCTTTTGGAGGAAAATATTATAGCGATTACAAATGATAATGAACAGAAAAAGAAAACCAAAAAAAATTTAAGCTAAAAATAAGTATAAATTCAGCAGTTGCAATAAAAAATAAGAGCTTTTGAGCTTGAAAAAAATAAAACCACTAAGCAAATTTAATCTCATGAAAAGACATTAAAATAAAAAATGAATATTATTAAGATAAAAGATCAATAGATTAATTTGATGTCTAAATAGATTAAGGAATATTGCTAATAATTAGATTAGCGAGAGACTAAGATAAGAAATTTAATAGAATAGCTTCATACTTAGAAAAAAAAGACAAAGGGATTATAGATGAATATTAACAGAACAAAATAAGATTTTTAAGATGAAAGAGCTTAGTGGTAGTAAAGTAAAAAAGCTCATTTCGAAAGATTACAATTAATGTAGCAATAAATAGACAATCTTAATCAATAACAGTTTGGCATTAATCAAAATAATTAAAATCTTTAGAAATAGCTCCTTGATTTATAAGATTTACTGAAAGAAAAAGGAACGAATATAAAAGATCTGGAATCACAATTGATAAAGGTCAATTAGCTAAATCAACAGTTACAACACTAAAAATTGATCGTAGAATAAGAAAAACAGTAATTAGAAGAACAAATAACCAATAAATATCTGAAGAATTAACAAATTTTAATCAAGATGAACAACCAAAATCTTTAATTGCAAAAAACTAATGAAAAACAAACTAAAACTACTTAGAATGTATTAGAATAGCTTGATTTCAAAATAACTTCACTAACTAAATCAGTAGCCTTTAAATAACAAACTATCAACTAAATGACTAACAAGATTTAAAATTTGTAAGAGTAAATTTAAAATTTGACAACTCAAAAATTCTCTATTTCTTAAAACAATTCTAGAATGTAAAAGTAAGTGTTTAAACTTAAAAAGTAGAATGGAAGTTTACTTAAAAATCTTAGTGATCACTAAGTGATTATGTAAAGTCTTAGGGAAAATATCAGTAATTTTTAGGCTAAAATTGATTAATTATAGCAATAGAAAAGAAATATTGATAATGACAGAAGTAAAATCAAGACGAATAAAACACAAATTGATTTAACATTTAAATAATATCAAAAAGCTACTCGAAAAATGCTTTAAGATTTACTAAATACAATCAAAGTTTCTGATTAATTACTTTAATCGTTTGTTCATCCAGATTTATAAGTAATAAAATAAGTTTAATAAATTTTTGCAGAAATAGTAAGGCAAAAAAAAGCTTTACAAATAATTATAAAATCATAAAAATTAAAGGCCAGCCAATGCTAAAAAACAATAGTGATGTTAAAGTAGTAACATGAAGCTAAATAACTTATGATTTTAGAGACAGGGCAAGGCTTATAAAGTTTAAAAAAATCTAAATTAGACGCAATCTAATAGTTAAAAATTAAAAAAAGCTCTATTTTATAACTACAGAAACAATTATAATAAAAATACAATGAACTTTAAACGTAAAAAAATACAAACAAATTAAAAATAAGTAACGCAAACGAGATATTAATTTAAAAAAAACGAGAAATATTGACACTTAAATAAGCGATTAAATAAATTTAACAATAAAATGACTTGTTGAAAAATCAAAAGCACCAACTTGAAATAAAAATCTAAAAGACTGAAAGATAGAAAAAAATTACCTAAAATTAAAAGAATAGTAAAATATTTTAGAATGAATAACTTATAGCAAATAAAATCTAAAAAATATAAATTTTAGAATAGTAAAAAGCAACTTTAAAAAAAAATCTTAAAAAAGAAAAAGAAAATGTCAAACAAATTACTAAATAACTTCAATCAAAAACATTTTAGCTATAAGATTTAATGTCTAAGCATAATTAAATTGAAAATTCTTTAGATTTGCGTTTGACATAAGCTAAAAAATCTAAAGATTTGTTCAACTAATATAAGCAAATTATATAAGCTTTATTGCAAATACAAGAAAAAAATCAATAATAATCTCTTTAATTAATCGAAAAAGTTTTTTCTAAATTAATATTAAAGTAATCTCAATCCTATAAATAAAATTCAATAGCTTTCATAGAAAATTATATGAATATAAAAGAAGAAATTTTCTAGAAGAATCATAAAATAAATTTGCTTTAATAATAAAATACTAGTACCTTAAAAAAACTGACAAGATTCTAGAAAAAGTAAACATAAACAGTTCAATCAATTTAACAACTTGCCAAATAAATGGATTAATTAAAATCTACTAAACAGCAGTCAGTTTAAGAAGTTAATAGTTTAAGAAAAGAAATCACAAACTACTTAGATGAAAGCAAGAGCGCTTTGAATACAATTTCAAAAGATATAGATTAAACAAATAAAGTAATTAATAACTTGTAAAAATAAAAAAAAATTGGGTATTTTGCGCTAACTCAGCTGAAAGATGCTTTCAAAAAGATATAGAAAACAATAGAATCAGAAAGTAAACGAGTATCTTAGTTAAATCAAAACAAAAAAGAAAGTAGTTCAAATAAAGTTTCACGAACGAAGAAATCATTGACAATTAGCTGATTTTATATGATTTTTTAATTTACAAATCATCGAATCATAGCACTACTATATTATAATCTTTCAATTCATAAAATATTTACTTTTATTTGTTTGATAAGATATAATATTTGAATTAGTTGCAAGCGATGAATGGTACTTACTAAAATTTTCTTGAAGCGTAAAAATAATTTTATAAAGAAAACTTAAAGATTAACATGAGTTACTGCATATATTGCAAAAAGAGCTCTAAGCTTAGAAATAAAAAAATGAAAAACATTTAAAGGATCTTATAATACTACGCAAGGCTGAAACATAGCACAAATTTAAATATAAATAGTTTTAAACAAGAATTAAAGACTTGTAAATAGCCTTGAATAAATCTAAGTAGACAAGAAACGAAGTTGTAAAACAAAGTATGTAAAAAAGGCTAAATCAAAAAAAAATTGAATAAAAAGATCCAAAACAAATTTTCAAAGATTACATTAACAACACTTTTCCAAAGTATAAAGGCACAATAAAGAAATTCTTAAAATTTGTTTACGTGATTTAAAATAATGCCAGTCAAGATACTTCAGCAAAAGCTTAGTTTTACAAAAATATAGTCTAAACGGGCTTAGCTAAAGGACTTTCTTGGCTTTTTCCTAAAAAAAATTAATCGTAAAAAGCTGAATCTATTGCAAATGATATGATTGTAAAATGGAAAGAAAAATAAGATACTTAGCAAAGCTCCATTAAAAAGAATAATCTTCTTATATTGAAATAAAAATAATACATATTAAAAATAGAATAACAAGAAGCTGAACTTCTTAAATTAAAATCAAATAAGCAGATGCTTGAAGGGAGATTAAAATTTTATTAAAAAAGTTTAGCTTTAAAAGGTGTTGAATTTGTAGCCCATTTGAAAAAAATGATTAAAGATCCTGAAGGTTAGACTTAGTCATCAGAAAAAGTCAAAGAGATAGTTTAACTTTTCACAAATATATCTTAAATGCAGAAAGAAAAAATTATAAAAAAATAATAATAAAATCAAACATAACCTTTTGCTAGTTAAACATAAATATTAGCTCAAAAAGCTTTTGAAAAGGGTAAGACTAAAGCTGCTCCTATTTTAAAAAAGAATATTTACGGGTATTATGAAGATCCTCAGTTGAAAAGAAACATGAATTTGCCTTCATCGACTAAGCATCCAAACCTTAACAAAGCCAGTCAAACACTAGCTGAAGATTTATGCATACTAACTCTTCACCCAGTTGTATTGGTGACTCTTATTGATGGTAATATAAAGCCTCAAAGAAATAGACATTCTTTGCAATTCTATGTGACAATAAAAGTAAACGAATAAAATAATATTGATTCATAAGTCAGATAAAGTTTTGAACCAGTTTGGAATCAACCTTTTTTGCTTAAAGATTATGATTTTCCTTTTATTAATGTTCTGCTTATACATAAATCAAAAGGTATCAAAGATTATTCAATAGGATCTGGAAAATTTTTAGCAAGTACATAAGATTAAAAAATTGTAAATATAAGGAAAGACAAATAATTTCAAGCAAGAGTAAGATTTTCTTTATCATACCCAAAAGGCAATATTTATGAGTTTAAAATAACGTCTGTCAAACTTTAAATTGAAAACAACATACCAATTTTAAAATAATAAGTTTCTATCAATTTTCCATACAATGCAAATATCTTAGTCGATTTTTAGATGCCAAAAGATATAGTATATTTATAAAAAAGCGTTATTATTCTTTAAAGTACTCAATAATAATTTTTAGTAGCTTTAAATAAAGAGAAAATCAAGAAAAGCCTGCCTGTTCAAGACTTTATTGATAAATAAGGACATAAAGAAATAAGAATAAATATGAATTAAGATTTTACAGTCGTTCTTCAGGGATAAATGTATTTGATTGTTTGTTAATAATAAAAACCTGAAAAAATTAGTTAACATACTCTGTAGGGATCAAGAGGCAAATTTTTTTCAGTAAGAGCTCCACCCCCTATAATAACAGTTACTTACGAAAATATTTTACTGCATTCTAGTATAAAATTTCCCTTAGTTTTTAAACTCTAAAAAGAAAATCAGATAACTATAATCAAATAGAATGCAAACAGATAATTGTTGAAATAAATAAAATAACCGATAGTTACAGCTTAAGGATTTTTAAAACTTAATGAATCTATAAAGGCTCCATCTAAAATTTATCAGTTTTACATAGAGACAATATAGGGTCAATAGGTCGTTTTAAAACATCAAAGTCATCTTTTTGAAAGATTGCTCAAATAAATTCATTTACAGATCAGTTATCGATAAAATTAAATTTAGTAAATAAACTTTGCCAGAAAAAA
>Ga0169931_10004185_pt1 | contig 22530 bp, 8 predicted proteins | sample Kivu_15m_20L_FD_129675 | JGI IMG/M metagenome (GOLD analysis project Ga0169931, IMG submission 129675) | Freshwater microbial communities from Lake Kivu, Western Province, Rwanda to study Microbial Dark Matter (Phase II) - Kivu_15m_20L... | ecosystem: Environmental > Aquatic > Freshwater > Lake ...
ACTGTACCTGATCCATAAGCTCGGCGATCCGGCTGAGCTGCGTAATCGCCAAATTCTGCCACGCGTCGAGATTCGCAGGATCTTGCTGCAGCAATTGCTGCCACAGCGGTTCCGCCGCGTCACTGTTGAGGTTTTCAGTTTCCGCAAGAGCCATGCGCAGGAGCTGGAATTGCTTTGCATCGGCTTCGTCGCCGCCGGATGAAAGCGAACCTTTTTCTTCCCCGCCGGCCCCCTGTTTCCCCTGTTCTTTGGGACCAAACCAGTTCCAGGCAACGATTGCAACGAGCAGAATGAGGACACCAAGAGCCACCCCAAAACTGGTTTTTTTCATTTGGGAATCCATCGATCGAGAAGCCAACGAGAAGGGAAGGGATCGCGATCAAGCATTCCCCGACGCTAGTCCCCTGACGCTAGATGGCGGAGGACGGTATTGAGGATCCCACCGTTCTGATAGTAACGGATTTCCACCGGCGTATCGATCCGTACCGTGCAGTGAAAGCGAGTCACTTTGCCGTCGTCCGCCGTAGCGCGGACTTCGATCGTACTCCGCGGCTGGAGGTTCGGATCCAGTCCATCAAAGTCGAAGATCTCCGCTCCCGTCAAGCCGATCGACTCCCACGTCTGCCCAGGCATGAACTGCAAAGGCAAGACTCCCATTCCGACCAGATTACTGCGGTGAATCCTTTCGTAGCTGGCAGCGATCACGACCTTGACGCCCAAGAGCATCGTTCCCTTGGCCGCCCAGTCCCGCGAGCTGCCCGTTCCATACTCCGTCCCTGCAATCACCACCAACGGGACCGCCTCCTGGGCATACCTCATCGCTGCATCATAGATCGACATCTCTTCACCCGAGGGAAGATGTCGCGTCACCCCTCCCTCCGTCCCAGGGGCCATTTGGTTGCGAATACGAATGTTCGCAAAAGTTCCTCGAACCATCACACGGTCGTTGCCACGACGACTGCCGTAACTGTTGAAATCCGCCGGTTGGACTCCGTGCGACTGCAGATAGCGACCCGCCGGTGAGTTCTTCGCAATCGATCCCGCGGGGGAAATATGGTCGGTTGTCACACTGTCCCCGAGCAGAGCCAAGACTCTCGCTCCGCGAATCGGGCGAATCTCGGGAACATCCGCAGTCAGCGATGCCAAGAATGGAGGTTCCTGGATGTAGGTGCTCGCCTGGTCCCACTGATAGAGCTTTCCGGTTGACGTCTCAATTCCATTCCAGTGCTCATCGCCACGCAGCGCTTCCTGATACTCCGCCACGAAAGCACTCGGCTGCACCACTTGATCGACCAGCGCGGCAATCTCCTGATTGGTTGGCCACACATCCTTGAGGAATACCGGGCGGCCCTGCGGATCGGTCCCGAGCGGTTCGCTGGCGAAGTCGATATCGACCGTTCCGGCCAAGGCGTAGGCGACCACAAGCGGAGGGCTCGCCAAGTAATTCGCGCGGGTCAGCGGATTGACTCGCCCCTCGAAATTCCGATTCCCGCTGAGGACTGCCGCAGCCACCAAATCTCCCTCGCCAATCGCTTTGGCAACTGGCTCGGGGAGGGGTCCACTGTTACCAATACAGGTCGTGCAGCCATAGCCAACCGTATGAAAACCAAGCGCTCGAAGGCTGTCGGTCAAGCCTGCTTTGTCGAGGTAGTCGGTCACGACTCGCGAACCAGGGGCGAGGCTCGTCTTCACTGCCGGACGGACACGCAACCCCTTTTCTACAGCTTTTTTCGCGACCAGTCCCGCACCAATCATCACCGATGGATTGCTCGTATTGGTGCAGGAGGTAATCGCGGCGATGACCACCGATCCATGCCCCAGCTCCTGGCTCTTTCCATCATTCTCGACGCGGGCCGTACTGGTGAGCTGTTTTTCGCTCAGCCCAAATCCGCGCTGCGCAACGGGAGCCACTAGCGCGTGGCGGAAAGCCCCTTTCATCTCCGCCAGCGTGACACGGTCTTGCGGGCGTTTTGGACCGGCAACCGCTGGCACGACCGTTGACAAATCCAGCTCAAGCTGTTGGCTGTAAACCAGCTCCGGTCCATCGTCAACACGGAACAGCCCCTGCTCTTTCGTGTAACGCTCGACAAGCTGGACGAGTTTTTCGTTCCTGCCGGTTCGCCGCAGATAGTTCAGTGTCTCCTGGTCGACCGGAAAGAACCCCATCGTCGCGCCGTACTCGGGGGCCATGTTTGCAATCGTTGCTCGGTCCGCCAGCGACATCCGACTGACCCCGGGACCAAAGAACTCGACAAACTTGTTGACCACCCCCGCTTTCCGCAAGATCTCCGTCACGCGGAGTACCAAATCGGTCGCTGTCGCCCCTTCGCTAAGATGACCAAAAAGCTTGAAACCAACGACCTCGGGCATGAGCATATACAGCGGCTGGCCAAGCATGTTCGCCTCCGCTTCGATCCCGCCTACGCCCCATCCCAAAACTCCCAATCCGTTAATCATCGTGGTGTGACTGTCGGTACCAACGAGGGTGTCGGGAAGCGCCACCCAACCCTTCGCCCCTTTCCGCACACACACGACCTCCGCCAAGTACTCAAGGTTCACTTGATGGACGATCCCGACGTTGGGCGGAACGACCCGAAAATTATCAAACGCTTGCTGACCCCAACGCAAAAATTCGTAGCGTTCCTGATTCCGCACATACTCAATGTCCACGTTGCGACGTAACGCATCGTCGCTACCAAAAAAATCCACTTGGACCGAGTGGTCAATCACTAAATCAACCGGGATCAACGGATTGATCCTCGCCGGATCTCCCCCGAGCCGCTCCATCGCCGAACGCATCGCCGCTAAATCAACCACAGCGGGAACGCCCGTGAAATCTTGCAACACGACTCGCGCTGGCTTGAACGGAACCTCGTACTCGGCAGGTCGCGCGGCATTCCATGAGGCAAGATTTCGCACATCTTGTTCGGTTACCTGGAAACCATCGCAGTTCCGCAGGACAGCCTCCAGCAAGACCCGCATCGAAAATGGCATCCGACTAATCTGGCCAAGCCCCGCATCCTCCAAGCGGCTCAAACGATAAATCGAAAGGGGGCCGTCGCCAGATTCAAAAGTGTCCAGCGCACGAAACGGGTCCGCAGGGGCCTGGGCAATACTCATCAGTTCAAATTCCAGCGCAGGGGTCGTGAGGGGGTAAGAACAAGCGGAAAAAAGCAGGCAAAAGACCCTGGCTCACGGCGTTGCAGGTGCTCGCCCCAATGCCCGCTTGCCGCAGGTCCCGCTCGAAGAAAGAACGATCCCCCGTAGTGTATCGCGGAATCGCAAATTTGTCAGTCCGGGCACTCTCACCCCCCAAGCTGACCGGCTGCTCAGGAACCCCTCTCCTGGAGCGTCTGATGTAGACTGCAAAAAAAAATCGAGAATTTGGGACCATTTTTTTCGTCCGCAGGAGCATCTGGTTCGGAATACACCCTGCACGATCGTCGACACGAAGATCGAAGAAGCAAGACAAGCGGGTGATACTGGCTGCACCTCTTTTTCACGACGGACCGATCATGGCGGCCTTGCGCATGCTGCGGAATTTGCTCATGAAGGGGAGACCTTTGCAGGGAATTCCAGCCATCCATTCGGTGGGTATCTGTTGCCGCTACGGTCACAATCTGTACGATTTGGCGAAACTGGGGCTGATGCGTGCTTTGTGTCGATTGAGAAGATTCGCATGGATTCCTGGGACAGCGACAATCTTTCGATTCGACGCTCGTCCGGGGGCAACTTAGAGCCTATCCGAAAAGGGGTCTGACCCTTTGGAGGCAAGGCGATTTCATTGGTTTTTGGGACGTGCCGGAGAGGGTCAAACCCCCTTCGGATAGGCAACTTAGCTTCAGAACGAGAGTACGTCGGGATGGACACGGGTGAGTGTGCGGTTTCAGGGAGTGGGTATTCGATGGATTTGTTCCAGGGCGTCGCGCAGATGCGAAGGCACAAGAAGCCTCCTGCTTCGATTCGCACGCTTGTCGATGTGGCCCGCTGGCAGGCGGACATCCGCGGCGGCGAAATTGCCTACACACTGTGGACCGATGACGAAGGGGAACGCAGTGAGCTGAGTTTTCTCGAGGTTGATGCGCGGGCGCGAGCGATTGCGGCGGTCCTTTTGGAGCATGGTACTCCGGGGGATCGCGTGCTTATTGTCCAGGAACCGGGCCTGGAATATGTCACGAGTCTTTTGGGGAGTATGTACGCCGGAATGATTGCCGTTCCGGTCTATCCTCCCGACCTTTTCCGTCTTCGACAAACGCTTCCTCGGCTGCAAGCGATCACCTCGCAGTGCGAGGCGCGGATCATGCTCAGCAGTCGCCAAATCCTGGGCGATCAGGTCGGTCCGCTTTGGCATTTGTGTCGCGATGCGGCGCTCGCGACCGAGGACATTGATTCGCACTGGTCAGCCCAGTGGCAGGATCCGGGAATCTCGGCCGAGGCTTTGGGCTTATTGCAATACACGTCAGGGTCGACCGGGATACCGCGCGGTGTGGCCCTCCGTCACAGGAATTTGCTGGCCAATACTGAACAAGGATTCGAAGCGTTCGACGTCCCTCAGGCTGTCGCGGTCTTTTGGCTTCCTCCGTACCACGACTTTGGCCTGATCGGTGGCCTGCTGACTCCGCTGTATGGGGGGCGCCAAAGTGTCCTGATGAGCCCGATTGCGTTTGCCCAGGAACCGATTCGCTGGTTCCGCGCCATCACTCGCTACCGAGGCACGACGACGGCGAGCCCCAATTTTGGCTATGAATGGTGCTTGCGAAAAATTCGGCTCGAGGATTGCGAGAACATCGATCTCTCGAGCCTGCGAATTACCGCAATGGGAGCCGAGCCCATTCGCGCCGCGACAATCAACCGGTTCACCGAACGATTTGCGCCGCTTGGATTGAATCCGGCATCGATGACGCCCGGCTATGGGCTGGCCGAGGCGACGCTGGTCGTCACCAACAAGCCGCAGGGCACCTCGCCCATCGTTCGCACGTTTGATCGCGATTTCTTGACTGCCCGTCATCCGCACGCGGCTTTACTGACCACGAACGCCGAAAGACGTGCGGTCGCTTTGGTCAGCGCGGGCAGGCCTGTGATCGGTTGCCACGTGCGAATCGTCGACCCCGAAACGAAAACGCCGCTGGCCGATGGAGATATCGGGGAGATTTGGGTTCAAAGCCCATCGGTTGCCGAGGGTTACTGGAACCGCCCCGAGGTCTCCCGCGAGACTTTTGGCATCCACTGTAATGCCAAGGAAATCGCGTCCGGCGTCCCGAGCGGCGATCGTGGACTCGTGATTCCCCGTGCATTGCCAGCGACCCCGGCTCCAGTCGCTGGCGGAGGTGAAGAGGGTTTCCTTCGAACCGGAGACCTCGGATTTCTGCTCGACGGTGAACTGTTTGTCTCCGGTCGGCTGAAGGAACAGATCATTATCGCCGGTCGCAATTACTTTCCGCACGACATCGAGGCGGCGATTCAAGGAGCCCATGAAGCCTTTCGTGTCGACGGTGGAATCGTCTTTTCGATCGATGGCGAGCGAGGCGAGCAGCTGGTGGTCGTCCATGAGATTCTTCGTCCCAAGCTCTTTGCCTTTGCGGATCTGACGCGCTGTCTGCTGGAAACGATTTTGGAACACTTCGGTCTTGTCCCCGCGGCAATCCGCTTTGTGAAAGCGTCGACGCTGCCGAAAACCTCGAGCGGGAAATTGCAGCGACTCGAAGGACGCCGTCAGTTCCTCGAGGGGGAACTCCAAGTCTTGCACGCTTGGGATGCTCCTGAGAGCGAGCATACCGATGGGAATTCCAGTGCGACTTCCCCAGGCGAATCGACCACCGCGCTCTGTTCGACCGGCGCGCTCCTCTCGACCACCGCGCCGATCGAGCAGAGCGCAGTGCCGGAATCCTCATCAGCGATAAACTCAAACACTTCTCTGAGTCCCTTCCAGTCGCAGGCTGCACGCTTATGGTGCGATGTCCTCGACGTCCCGCAAGCGACACGAGACCAGCATTTCCTGCATTTGGGTGGACATTCCTTGGCAGCGACCCAGTTGCTTGTCCGGCTGCGCGAAACGTTCAGCGTCTCCATGGATCTCTCTGACCTTTTCCTCTTTCCGACATTCGGCGAACTCGTCGACGAGGTCCAGCGCCGGATGAGTGCAGCGGCGGAGGGGCCGCCCCCATCAGACACCGACGTCGCACCGCTCGATCCCCATGCAGCGCTCCCCCTGACCGCTACTCAGCAAGGGTTCTGGCTGCTCGATCAGATGGAGCGTTATGATGCGTTTTTGCATGTCGGCGTGACCCTCGAGATTCGTGGCAAGGTCGACCCGGTGAGGTTGACGGAGGCGTGTCGCACGCTTCCCTTCCGCCATCCCGCTCTGGCCGCAGCGATTATCGACGCGGGGACGGGGGTCCCCGTCCAGCAATGGAAAACTCCAGTTCCTCTGCCGGTCTCTGTCGTCGACCTCTCGTCACAGCCCAAGGCTCGTCAGGAGGATACTTTCCAGCAGCAGCAGCGCGAGCTCATGCGTGCTCCCTTTACGCTTGCACAACCGCCGCTGGCACGGATCGCCATTTTCGTCTTTGGGAGCGACCATCTTCGGCTTTCCATCGTGGCCCATCACCTCATCTGCGACGGCTGGTCGATCGGGTTGCTCGCCGATGATCTTTCGCGTGCCTACGCTGGGGAGAGTGAAATCCAGTCGCCGCTGCTCTGGAGCTCGGTGGTCACACGTCACTCACAACGGGATGGCGGCGACGCATCAGCCGGGCTCGCGAATCAAACCGAAAACGATCGAATCGATTACTGGAAACAGCGACTCGTGGGTGTTGCCCAAGACCAATCGTTGCAGTTGCCACCACCCGCGCCCCGGGGCGCGGAGGTATTCTCCGATTCCTCTTCGGCAACTCCGCCGAGGGAGCCGTCGAAATCCGTCACGTCGGTGCTCGACTCGCAGGCGACATCCACTTTGCAGCGATCGGCTGCGGCTCTGGGCGTGACCCCCTTCAGCGTCCTCGTCACGCTTTGGCATGCGGTGCTCGATCGTTATCGCAGCGGTGGGGATTTGGTCTTTGGAATCCCGATTGCCAACCGCCTCTGCACCGAAGATGAGCGCGTTGTCGCCTCGCTCATCGAGACGATCCCCTTCCGCCCCAGTGCTCTCGATTTGTCGAATGTCGAAGCAGTTCGACGCGCGTCAGGGACCGAGAGCTCCCACCCAGGAGGCGACGAAGATGCGGCTCTAGACCAGCACCTTGATCAGAGCATCTGCAGGACCCATCAGCAGTGGATCGAGGATTTCCAGCATCGGGGTCTACCCCTTGAACGCATCGTCGATGCCTTGGGGATCGAACGTCCTGGAGATGGGATGCCACTGGTCAACCATCTCTTTCTTCACCAGGTCGCGCTGCGGGGTTCCAGTCGCATCGGCGAAGGATCGATCGAGGACTATCACACGGATTATTCCTCCTTGGCGGCATACGAAACGGCGCTCGCCGTGGAAACACACGGCCCACAAACTTCGCTGATTCTCGTCTACGATCCGCAGCGGATCGCAGGGGAGATTGCTGATAATCTGCTCGCATCCCTGAAGCATCTCCTGAGCGAGTTCCTGGATCGAAATACGCTGGTCGAATCGCGACTCGCTGAGGGTCCCAGCGTCCCGGGCCTGATGAGCAGATCGATGGGAGCAGCCGAAGCGGCGAGGATCGCGGGGCGTTCGATGGGCCGCCTGCTGGACGATGAGCCGCGTTCATTCCTCGAGCAATTCCGGAGCGCCCGACTGCGAAACCCCCAGGCTCCCGCAGTCATCGATCAGGACGAAAAAGTCTCATACGCAGCCCTCGACGATCTCTCGACGCAGATTGCGGTCAGTCTCCGCGCACGCGGCATCGAGCGCGATGCGATTGTCGCGGTCGATATCCAGCGGCGCACGGCGCTCTCTGCATTGCTGATCGGAATTTGGAAAGCTGGGGCTGCCTATCTGCCGCTTGACCCAAGCCATCCTGCGGGGCGAATTCGCGAAGTTTTGGAAGATGCGCACCCCCAGTGCTTGATCCACGAGAACCCGATACGGCACCAGAGTACCGCGATCCCTGAAGATCTCCGCTGCATTTCGCTCGCAGAGATCCTCCAGGAATCGGCGGAACGGGTTCGACAGAATCAACTTCCATCCCTGCAGTGCGATCCTCACCCCACCGATTTGGCGTACCTCATCTACACCTCAGGCTCGACGGGAAAGCCAAAAGGAGTCGCCATCGAGCACCGCAGTGTATCCAATCTCGTCCGCTCATTTGCGCGTCAGCCGGGACTGGGGCGTCGCGAGTCGATCCTCGCATCGACGACAATCTCCTTTGATATTTCGGTGCTCGAGCTGTTCCTACCGCTGGCGGTCGGTGGAACCTGCTTCCTCGCTCCTCGCAGTATTTCCGAGGATCCGGAATCGGTCATCGAATTCCTTGGCAACCATGATGTGGACGTGCTCCAGGGAACTCCTTCGTCGATCCGCATGCTGATGACGCTCGGCTGGAAAGCCCGCGCGGGACAGCGGATTTGGTGTGGCGGCGAGCCGCTCCATGCGGATCTTGCTCGGCAACTGCTCGAGATGGAAGCCGAACTATGGAATGTCTACGGCCCTACCGAAACCACAGTCTGGTCGATGCTCCATCGCGTCTCCTTGGACCAGCTCCCAGGAATCTCGCTCGGTCATCCGATCGATCACACCACGATCAGGGTCCTCGATGCAAGGAAGCGGCCGGTTCCCGTCGGAGTCCAAGGGGAATTGTGGATCGGGGGCGCTGGTGTGGCTCGCGGCTACTGGAAGAAACCCGAGCTTACCGCCGACCGTTTTCGGTCGCTTGGGACGCATGGGCTGAAGAACCAGGGCTCGCAGGGGCTTTCTTCTTGCGGAAAAGAGAGTCGGTTCTATCGCACCGGCGACATCGTTCGCTGGCTGCCTGGAGGGGGGCTTCAGTTTCTTGGACGGGCAGATCGCCAAATCAAGATCCGTGGACAGCGGATCGAGCTGGGCGAAATCGAAGCGATCCTCAATGCCCTTCCGGGGATCGGAGAGAGTGCCGTCACTGCCGCACCCGGACCCGATGGTCAGCCGCGGCTGATTGCCTTCTACAGCGGCACAGGCACCGAACGAGTGGAACCGGCTGACGTGCAACGGGCTCTGGCGGAGCGTCTGCCGTCGGCAATGATCCCCGGCAGTCTGATCGCTCTAGCCTCGATCCCACACTCAGTCGCAGGGAAAATCGACTATCGCGCGCTACCACTAGACCCTTGTGTCCTCGGAGCAACCAGCGGAAATGCCGATCGGCCTCCCTACGCTGCGCCGCGAGATTCGATCGAGCAGCACATTGCGGATGCCTGGAGCGAGGTCCTGCGAGTCACGGCGGTGGGGATCCACGACAATTTCTTCGACCTCGGTGGTCACTCCCTTACTGCTGCGCAGGTTTTTGCCCGTCTCCGCCAGCATTTTGGGACCCCGATTCCGCTTCGCGAATTGTACCGCCGACCCACCATTGCCCAGCTCGCCCAGTGGTATCGCGATTCAGCTGCCCAGCAACCGGCCGCAGACACTGCTGTGGAAGAGCAGCCGCCTACGGGAATTCAGTACCACGAGCGGCCACTCTCGTTTGCCGAACAGCGGCTTTGGTTCGTCGATCAACTGGAACCCAATCATCCGTTCTACAATTTACCTTTGGCTGCCGAAGTTCGCGGACCGCTCGATTTGGAGCTTTTGACTCGCTGCATCAATCGCTGTGTCGCGAGGCATGAAACGCTCCGTTCGACTTATCATCTAAGCGATGGCAATCCGCGCCGCAGCGTGGTCTCGGAGCTGCGACTTCGCCCCGCCTTTGTCGATCTGACGAAAGTCCGTGCGACCGCCGGGGGGGACATGAGCGGGGACGAGCAACTGCAGATGTACATGCAGAACGAAGCGCGACGCCCCTTCGCCTTGCATCGCGGACCGCTTCTTCGAGTCACCATTTATCGGCGAGGAGAAAACCACCACGTCGTCCTCCTGGTGATGCACCATATTGTCTCGGATGGTTGGTCGATGGCGGTGATGCTGGCGGAACTGGCCGAGTTTTACCGCGCGGCAAAGCTGGGTGAGGAACCCCGTCTGCCGGCGCTCGAGACGAATTACAGTGATTTCGCTCTCCGCCAGCGCTGGCAGCATGACGAGGCTGCTAGCGAACAATCGCTTCGGTACTGGCAACAAACCCTCGCGGACTCGACCGAAACGCTCGATTTGCCGACCGATTTCGAACGACCCGCAGTGCAGGGATTCGATGGGGCGATGCTGCCCTTCGAATTCGATCCTCAGCTCTCCGCGGCAATTGCGCGGTTTGCTCGCCAGCATCAGTGCACGCCATTTATGGTCTTGCTCACGGCGTATGCGGTTTTGCTGGCGCGCTACTCGCGCCAATCAGATCTGAATATCGGCACGGCGATTGCGAATCGTCCTACCCCCGAGCTCGAGCGGTTGATCGGCTTCTTCGTGGGGACCCTCGTCCTGCGTGCGAAAATCGAAGGAATGCCTAGCTTTGCCGCGTTCCTTGAGCAGATGAAGGGGGTCACGATCGAGGCGTTCTCGCATGCGGAGATGCCCTTTGAACAGCTCGTCCAGCGTTTGGCATCCAGCCGCCAGCGGAGTCACTCGCCACTGTTCCAAGCTGCCTTTGTTTTCCAGAACACGCCACGGGATTTCATCTCGGCCCCCGAGCTGACACTCACGCCACGATCTGTTGACAATGGCACCGCCAAGTACGATTTGACCCTCTTCCTCTGGGAAAAAGCGGATCGGCTCGCTGGGCACTTTGAATATCGAACGAGCCTCTTCCGCGAGGCTAGTATCGCAAGGATGCAGCAGAGCCTGGTTGCATTGCTTGAGTCCGCGATTGCGGAACCTGAGACCCCGATCGATCGCCTGCGGATCCTTTCTCCCTCGAGCGAGCAAGGGATCCTCGCGCGATGCCAAGGTCCTCAGGTCCAGTTCGAAGGTCCTCGCGTCCTCCACGAGCTCTTTGAGTACCGTGCCCAGCATTGTCCTGATCGCACGGCAGTGATTTTCCGCCGCAAGAGCTGGACTTATCAAGAGCTCGCCCGCTGCGTCCATGCCTTTGCTCGTGGCCTCCAGCAATTGACGATTGGCAAAAGCAATCGCCCGATCATTCTCTATATGCAACGCTCCGTTTCCCAGCTGACCGCCCAGTTTGCGGTCAACCGTTGTGGCCGGGCCTTTGTGCCAGTCGATACCAATTTTCCGCTTGAGCGGCTGGAATCGATTGCGATCGACTTGGGTGCGGAAACAATCCTCATCGATGAGGAGCTCTGTGCGCTCGCGCGGGAACGATTCCCCGACTCGATCCAGATCTTCACTGCAGATCAGGTACTGGCCGCGGATGTTGGCTCATGGAACCCCGTTGTCGTCCGCGAAGATGACCCCGCATATTTGATTTTCACCAGCGGATCGACGGGGAAACCCAAGGGGGTGATCATCGAACATCATTCGATTTGCAATTTCGTGCATTGCTTCTGCGAGCGCGTCGAAATGACGCCCGAGGATCGTTCGACCTATCTTCTTTCACCCAGCTTTGATGGGGCACTTTCCGAATCGATGACCACGCTGACGCGAGGTGCGTCGCTGGCGATCCTCGAATCGAGTGATGCCTTTGATCCGGAGCGAATCACGCAGTTTTTGAACGAACATCGCGTGACCTTCGCTCCCCTCACGCCCGCGATTCTCTCGTCGCTGCACCCCGATAAACTTCCATTCCTGACACGTGTGCTGTCCGGCGGAGCCGCGGCTACCGCGGAGCTCGCGGCACCCTGGGTCGAAAGCCGTCGCTTGTTCAACGGCTATGGACCGACCGAATGTACCGTCGGTTCGGCAATCCATGAGATCACGGAACTCTTTCAACGGACCGCTCCGATCGGTACACCCCTGCCGAATATGCGGATGTATATCCTTGACCAGCACCTCCAGCTCGTTCCCGATGGCGTCCCGGGCGAGGTGTTCATTGGGGGCCAGTGCCTCGCACGCGGCTACTGGAACCAACCCCAGCTGACCAGTGAGCGTTTCATCGCCGATCCTTGGCTCGCGGAGAACGCCAGCTCTCCACCAACGCGGATGTACCGCACCGGCGACCTCGGACGCTGGAACTCTCGTGGTCTGATCGAAATCATCGGGCGGTGCGACGATCAGATTAAACTTCGTGGTTATCGCATCGAACCAGGAGAAATCTCGGCAGTCATGGAGAGCTTGCCTGAGGTCCAGGCATCGACGGTTGTTGCGTGGAGCTCCGGCGACGAAGGGGGGGATCAAAAACGCCTTGTCGCCTATTTCGTGCCGGCCGAGGAGCCGCAGGCGAGCGGGCCACAATCGCACTTGCCGCAATCGCACTTGCCACAATCGAACGCGCAGCAGCAACTTGATTCTGGGCTGAAGAGCGAAAGCAGCTTTGAAGTCGAGCACATTCGCAATTGGCGGGAACTGTTCGACCAGTCGTCCAGCCGGAGCAGTGTGGCCCTTCGCCCTGAAGAAAACTTTGCAGGCTGGCAAAGCGTGATCACCGGCAAAGGGATCGAATCGAGTGCAATGGCGGAGTGGGCCGATCGCGCCGCACGGCGGATCGCTGACTTGCACCCGCAGCGGATCCTCGAAATCGGTTGTGGAACAGGGCTCATCCTCTGGCGTCTGGGAAACGCCTTCGCGCGATACTATGGAATCGATCTCCTCGAATCCTCGATTGCTCAGCTTCGCGAGACGCTCCGCGATCGTCCGGAAATCGCCGGCAAAGTGGATGTCGATGTCCGGTTAGCGCACACCATCGACGACCTTCCCGAGGGCAGCTTTGATACGATTGTGCTGAACTCCATCGTCCAGTATTTCCCCAGCGGCGATTACTTTCTTGGGGTTCTCCGACGGGCAGTCCGGTTGCTTTCCCCCGGCGGACGTATTTTCCTCGGAGACCTCCGCGACCTTCGCCTGCAAGCTGCTTTCGCGGTCGAGGTCGAACAGCATCGCGCCGCTGGTGAATCGCTCGATTCTCGCAAGTTCCAGCGACGTGTCGTTAGCAGGATGGAAAATGACGAAGAATTACTTGTCGACCCGCGGATGTTCCAGCACCTCCACCAGCAGCTGGACCGTTTGACGGCTGTTCAAGTCCTCGCCAAACAAGGGACCTACGGAAGTGAACTTAATCGCTATCGTTTCGACTGCGTTTTGCAGTTCGACGGTGGCGAGATGCCAGCAATTGGTGACGCGATCCGCTACCCGGATAGTCCCTGGCTCGATCGGCAAGGGGAACTGAGAATAGCCCAAGTGATCTGGGCTTGTCTCGCAGCGGGTGGTTCGGCAGAGCCGATCGAGTCGCTCTTCCAGCGCGCCGAGGACTGGGTTGCAAGCATCCGTGACATCGATGGGATCGCACAAGCGGCTCGCATCGCCGGTTACCCATGGACCGAATTGCCAGCGAACTTCGCCGCGAATCAGCCGAGAACATGGACCAGTCGTCCGCTGCGACGGCGAGTTCATTTGGAATTGATCCATCGTATTCGCGAAGGCCTGCGGCAACGTCTTCCCGAGTACATGATCCCCACGAGCTTCGTCCCGCTCGATGCGCTGCCGAAGACGATCCAAGGAAAGATCGATCGCGCCGCTCTGCCACTCCCCCCTGCATCGCGACCCCAATGGGCTGGAATTTGTACTCCCCCTCGCGATCAAGAGGAACGAGTCCTCGCCGAGGTCTGGGAGGAATTGCTGGAGATTTCGCCGATCGGGATCGAAGACAATTTCTTCGACCTGGGGGGCCACAGCATGCTCGCCGTACGGATGGTTGCTGAAGTCGAAAAGCGAACGCAGATTCAATTGCCTTTGGCCGCATTGTTCCGTGAACCGACGATTGCCAATCTCGCGGAATTCCTCCGCAATCCGCAGCAATCAGGGCCGGCTGCCGCAATCATTCCGCTCGCCCAAAGCCCCCAAGGTCGACCCCTTTTCTGCATTCACCCCGCGGGTGGAACGGTATTCTGCTATCGTGAGTTCAGCGAGCTCTTCGACGGAGTCCGTCCGGTTTATGGCTTGCAAGCTCGCGGAGTTGATGGCCGCGAGACTCCCCACCAAAACCTGACCGAAATGGCTGCGTACTATGCCGAAGCGATTCGACTGATCGTTCCGAGCGGCCAGTGCGATCTGGTCGGCTGGTCCATGGGGGGCAATATCGCGTACGAAGTCGCCAGGCAGTTGCTCGAGGCAGATGCTTGGGACGGAAATCTCTTCCTCCTTGATGCCGGACTGCTTGGTGGGGCCGGACTCCCTGGTGGAGCCGGAACCCCTGGTGGGGAAGCGGAATTTAAGGAAGAAGACTTGATTCCCTTGCTGGCGGCCCTTTTCCCGGGCCAGCAGCAGGTTTCGCTCGATGAACTTCGGAGTCGATCTCCCGAGGACCAAGCGCGGTACCTTGTCGGACAGCTGTCCCAAGCGGGAATTGTCCCCGTCGATGCGGATCTCACAGGCATGCAGATTTTTGGTGTCTTCCAGTCGAACATCAAAGCGGTGCACAATTATCGTCCCCTTCCTCTCGACGCGGACATCCACCTGATTCGCCCTCAGGATCAGGCGAAGACGGGAGCCCTGTTCGACGATCCGCAGCTCGGATGGAAGCCATGGGTCCGCAGTGTTCATGTGCACTACGTCCCTGGAGACCACGCTGGCATGCTCGGCGGTCAAGCCGCCAAAAAAGTTGCACAGCTCGTCGCCAGCATCACCGAAACTGCGTCTCAGCTGCAGAACGTTCCCTGACCGCCGCGACATTGAATGGTGAGTCGCCCGGCAGAATCGTGGGCAGCGAGGAGACGGCGGCCAAATCGGCCCCGAGGTCTTCGGCCCTGCGACGATCAATGGCAGAGCAGCGAGATGTAGTCAATGTATCCCATGGGACAGATTGGGCTGGGCTGGTCCTAGCGTACTGTCGCAAATGTCTCGCTGACCGTCGCCTCAATCGTGCGGCACAGCGAGTCGAGATCCAGATCATCCTCGTCGTAACCAAAGGGCTCTTCCACATGCTCGGCGACGATCTCCAGACCGATCATGAAATAGGCGACAATGATTGTCAGCGGAATCGTCCATCCATGAAAATCAGCGACCACTCCCCACGGCAACGTCAGCAGAATCAAGGTCGTAATCTGTCGAGCAAAAGTCCGATATGATTTGACGATTCTCGTGCGTTGGATTCGTTCGCAACCACCGCAGATATCCATGAGCCGACGGAGTTCTTCATCGATCATCCAGAGGATCGCGCTCTCGAGCCTCCCCTGCTGGTACACCTCACGAACCTCCCAGTACAGTCGATCGGCAAGACTCTGTGGGACATGAACCGCATGCCGCGAAAGCTCGCGAATTTCTTGCGGCAACCTCGCCGATTCGTCCCTTAAGTGGTACTTCAGCGCCACCGGAAATGCCACGATCAGCTGGCGTAGCAATTCCTGCTGCTCCACGCCAAGGGGCAAGAACTGGTGCAGCTTGATCGCAAGGTTTCGGCTGGTATTGACCAGCGAACCCCACAATGTCCGCGCCTCCCACCAGCGGTTGTACGCGGAATTCGTGCGAAAGACCAGTAAACACCCGAGGACGACGGACAGCGCTGCATGAATTTGCGACGGAACGTCTCCGAGGTCCCGGTAAGCGGTCATCTCCTTGTAGACCGCCAAACACGAATACGCTCCGACCAACAGCGACCAAAGAAAGACCCGTCCAACCGTACGGCTTTTCGCAATCGGGAGAACCGTATCGTGGAAGGGCATGAGATGCAACGCTCGACACAAGTAAAGGGCAGATTTCAACGCCTTCGATGAAGTTCCCAGCGGGTATCGAGCGGCAGAATAAGTTTAAACACGGAAAAAAAGAAGACCTGAGAATTCTTTGCTCCTCCGCGATCGCTATCATAGAGGTCGGGGTTGATGAGGGAGAAGAGCGTTGAGGCAATTTTCGGAAATGAGCCGATGCGGGGTAGAAAGACCAAGGGAACGCTGAGGTTTGCGATTGTCCTTCTTTGGCTTGGCGGGATCGGGGTTTGTCTCCCTGTACAAGCGGCAGAGATTGACGATGCACGAAAGGCATTCCGCAAAGGGGATTACGCGGCGGCGGAAAAAATTGCGGGGGGCGCGGTGACCGCTGGGACGTGGAACGAGCAGTGGCCGCGGCTGCTGATCGAGATTCAACTGACCCGTGGTCGCTACAGCGAGGCCGTCGCCACTTACGAGTCAGCGCTGGAGCGTTTTCCCAGCAGTCTTCCGCTGCGGATGCTGGGAGTCGAGGCTTATCGATACTCCGGTCAAGGTGAGAAAGGAGAAAGCGAGCAGGCCCAGATTTTTGAATTGCTTCGCCGTTCGCCGGCGCGTTATTCCACAAACGAAAGCCTTGTCGCCGCAGGACGATATTTTCTACAGCGTGGGGAAGATGGTCGGAAGATACTCGAGCTTTTCTTCGATCGCGTCCGTGCGGGAGATCCCAAATACGTCGATGCCTATCTGGCGACCGCAGAACTGGCCCTCGCCAAACATGATGATCAAGTAGCGGCCGGTGCTTTGACCGAGGCAGCAAGACTGGACCCCACAGACCCGCAGATCGCCTACCTCGCCTCGCAAGCGTGGCATTCGAGCAATCGCAAACGCGCAGCGAGCGAACTGCAGCGGGCCCTGGAGCTCAATCCGCAGCACGTCCCGAGTCTTCTTTTCCAGGTCGACCAGTGTATCGACCGCGAGCAGTATTCGCAGGCCGAGGAACTTTTGCAGGTGGTGGAAAAGGTCAATCCATCCCATCCACTGCTCTGGGCCTATCGCAGTGTCCTAGCGCACCTCCGGGGGGATCACGAAGAGGAACAACGTGCGCGAGACGAGGGTCTACGGTCATGGCCGCAAAACCCCGCAGTGGATCATTGGATTGGCCGAAAGCTGTCGCAAAAGTACCGTTTTGCCGAAGGTGCCCAGGCACAGCGACGCGCCCTTCAATTCGATCCTCGGCATTCCGAAGCCCGCTTTCAACTGGCCCAAGACCTGCTGCGTCTAGGGGAGGACGACGCCGGTTGGGAACTGGCCCACTGGGTGCACCGCGACGACGCCTACAACGTGGTCGCATACAATCTCGTAACGCTCTATGACCACCTCCGCACCTTTCGCACCCTACGTCGCGGGAACATCCTCCTGCGGATGGAGAGCCGCGAAGCAGAGATTTATGGAACTGCGGTCCTCGATCTGCTCGACGAAGCCCAGCAGACGCTGGGAGCCAAATATGCGATCGAGCCCGATGGTCCGGTTGTCGTCGAAATCTTTCCACGGCAGCAGGATTTCGCCATTCGTACCTTTGGTCTACCAGGAGGTGACGGCTTTCTTGGTGTCTGCTTTGGTCGCGTGATCACAGCCAACAGCCCTGCCTCTCAGGGAGCCGAACCAGCCAACTGGAAAGCGGTACTCTGGCACGAATACTGCCACGTGCTGACCCTCTCAAAAACAAACAATCGCATGCCACGATGGCTCAGCGAAGGATTATCGGTATACGAGGAAAGGCAACGCGACCCCACGTGGGGACAGCGAATGACCCCGCTCTATCGCCAGATGATCCTCGGGGATGACCTTGTTCCCATCAGCCAGCTCTCCGCTCCCTTTCTGAGTCCCAAGTCGCCGGTGCATCTACAACTGGCTTATTTCCAAGCCGCACTCGCTGTCGAGTACCTCATCGAGACCCATGGAATGGAGGCGATGAATCGCCTGCTGGTCGATCTCGGAGCTGGGCTTCCGATCGAGGCAGCGATCGAGCGTACGATCGGCACTCTCGACAAAGTCGACGAGGACTTTCTACGCTTTGCGCGGGGCAAAGCACGAGTCTTCGGCGAACGATTCGACTGGAGCAATGATGCACTCCCTGAGGGAACGCAAACCCCTGCAACCTGGGACCGGTGGCTCGAGAGTCGACCGAATAATTTCTGGGGCCTGCGTGGGAAGGCGGCCGCCCAGAGGGCAGCCGAGGACTTCGCCGGTGCCAAGGAAACACTCGAAAAGATCCTCGCCCTTTTCCCCAAGGAGAGCCCCGATCCAGAGACGCTTGAGCAGCTTGCCAGCGTTCATGGTCGTCTGCAACATGTGGAGGAGGAGCGTCGGGTGCGGAGAACGCTGCTGCAAACGCAAAGTGCTGGTTTCGCCAGTACTCTGCGGCTGATCGAGCTGGATCGTGCTGCCTGCGACTGGCACGCGCTGGTCCAATCCTCCCTTCGCGCCCTCGAGATCAACCCGCTTGTTCCGGCACCGCACGAGGCGCTGGTCGAGGCCCGCGAACAACTCCATCAAGAGGCACTATCGGCCACTTCTCTTGCCGCGCTGGCATTGATGGATCCGGTCGACCCTGCCGCGCTGTTTTTTCGAACCGCGAATGCTTTCGCCGCAGCCGGGGATCGGGTCAGCGCCAAACGCCACGTCCTCCTCGCGCTGGAGCAAGCGCCGCGATATCGCCAAGCGCAAGAACTTTTACTGAAACTCTGCGAAGAAGATCCACCATCCCTCGAAGCGGAAGCGCCAGCGACCGAGAATCACGAGCAAAACATCGAACAAGGAGGACCAGGATGATGCGACGGCCAACCGTTTACGGATCGATCTCGCTGCTTTTTTTGGCTTCATGCGCCGTGATCGCGGTAGCCCAACGAGGTGGATGGCGCGGCGACCGTGGCTGGGGAGGAGACAGCCGACGCGGAGTCCCTACATGGAATATCGATCCTCGATTTCTTCCGGACACCTTTACATTTGCCCGCGTTCGTTTCGATTCCAAAGGATATCGTGATAAATGGGCGACCGATTACCCCGATAGCGACCTGAATTTTTCGTTGCGGCTGCAGCAGCTGACTGCACTGAAGGTGAACCCCAACCCAGTCATTGTCGATCTGAGCGATGATGAATTGCTTGAGTATCCCTTCATTTACATGATTGAACCGGGGGACATCGTGCTTCGCGATGATGAGGTTCGCGGCCTCCGCCGATATCTGCTCAACGGCGGTTTCATGATGGTCGACGATTTTTGGGGGGATGTAGAATATGCCTCGCTGCGACGGGAACTGAAAAAAGTTTTTCCTGATCGCGAGGCGGTCGAAGTGCCCCTTGAGCACGAGATCTTTCAGTGCGTTTATCCGCTGCAAGAAAAGCCGCAGGTCCCCAGCATTCACGCTGCGGGGCGCTATGCTTACGACGGCCAGATCCAGACATGGGAACCGCGTTATGGGAGCGATACAACACGCGCGATCTACCGAGCCATTTTTGATGATAACCAGCGGATCATGGTCTTTATCTGCCACAACACGGACCTTGGCGATGGCTGGGAACGCGAAGGAGAAAACAAGTGGTATTTTGAGGAATTCTCTGTCAAAAAAGCATATCCCATGGGGATCAATATCGTGACCTATGCGATGACTCACTAACGACGACCCAGCGATTGATTGCCGCACACCGATCGATTCGTATTCGCACCTACCGAACCTCCCACGCCGCACACAAACTATCTGTTCTATGACATCATCAGCATCGTCAGTCTTTCAGGCCAATGAAATCGAAGCTCAGGTCTTCAACCAGCTGCAACAAGGGAGAGAATCGATTTATCGTGAGCTCGCCAAGCAGATTGTTGGCCAGCGTGAAACGATCGACCAATTGCTGATCTCGTTACTCGCGGGCGGCCACTGCTTAATTACAGGCGCTCCGGGCCTGGCCAAAACGCTCCTTGTGCGAAGTGTAGCGCAAATTTTTCATCTCGATTTTTCACGGATCCAGTTCACTCCTGATTTGATGCCAGCGGACATTACCGGAACGGAAATATTGCAGGAATCACATCACACTCATCGCGAACTCAAATTTGTCCGCGGACCGATTTTCGCCAATGTGATCCTCGCCGATGAAATCAATCGGACCCCGCCCAAAACTCAAGCTGCACTTTTGGAGGCGATGCAGGAACATCAAGTGACCACGGCCGGGCATCGACATCCGCTCGAGGAACCCTTCTTTGTCCTGGCAACGCAAAACCCGATCGAAATGGAAGGAACCTATCCACTGCCCGAAGCCCAGCTCGATCGCTTCATGTTCAATGTCTTGATCGATTATCTCCCGCATGAAGAGGAACTCGAAGTGGTCCTGCAGACCACGCAATCAAAGTCCGAATCGATTCAGCCACTCTTCACCGGCGAGGATGTGCTCCGATTCCAAGAGGTGGTTCGCCGTGTCCCGATCGCCCGCGAAGTGGCTGATTACGCCGTCCGCCTTGTCGCTGCATCGCGTCCGGGACAACCGGGTACGGCGGATGAGATCAACCAGTGGGTCAGCTGGGGGGCGGGATTACGGGCGGCACAAACGCTGGTCATCGGAGGTAAAGCACGAGCACTGCTGCGAGGTGAAACGCATGTCCGCTTTGAGGATATCCGTCAGCTTGCCCATCCGACACTCCGCCACCGTATTCTCCTGAGCTACAAAGCAGATGCTGAAGGGATCACGGTCGAGGATTTAATCGATCGATTGCTGGAGAATGTGCTGCAATGACGCCAGCGCGAGGGACAACCGCGCGGATTGATCCGCAGGCGCTAATGCGAATTCGCAATCTCCAGCTTCGCGCTCGACGCGTCGTCGAGGGTTTTTATCAAGGCCTTCACCGCAGCCCCTATCACGGGTTTTCAGTTGAATTCAGCCAGTATCGACCCTACTCTGCTGGCGATGACCCACGCACGCTTGACTGGAAACTCTACGCCCGCAGCGATCGATATCACATCAAGCAATTCGAGGATGAGACGAGCCGTCGCTGCTATTTGGTGATCGACCAAAGCCGGTCGATGCAGTATTCGACCCTCGCTTACGATAAAGCGGAGTACGCAAAAACGCTGGCCGCAACGCTGGCTTATTTCCTGATCTCCCAACGCGACAGCGTCGGCTTGCTGGCATTCGGAGCCGAAGCGACCGAATTTCTCCCAGCGAAACATCGACCCGGTCATTTCCGACGGCTGCTCGCCTTGCTGGAACGCGACTTTTCAAGTCCCGGCACAAACCTTGAAAAGCCGCTCGAGAAAATCGTCACGACGATCCAGCGCCGCGGCCTGGTGATCTTGATTTCAGATCTCATGGTCCCGGTGGACTCGCTGAAACGGCAGCTGACGCACCTCGTCGGCCGCGGACATGAAGTTTTCATTCTGCGCGTCCTCGATCCCGGCGAATGCACGCTCGAGCTCGACCAGCCTTCCGTCCTGGTCGATCTCGAAAGTGGTGAGGAGATGTTTGTCGACCCCGCAGATGCGAAGGATTCCTACCGCCGAGGATTCTTAGCACATGCACAGCAGATCCTCGAATCATGCAACCCGCTCGGTGTGCACTGCATGACGATGACCACCGATCAACCACTCGAATCAGCACTATTCGAGCTCCTTCGACAGAGTGCATTCCGCGGCTCGGGGAGGGGACGACGATGAGCTTCCTCGCCCCCATCTTCTTCGTCGTGGCCGGCGCGATTGGACTACCTCTACTCTTTCATCTGATCCGCCAACGCCCCCAAAACAAAACCCTCTTCAGTTCGCTCATCTTCCTCCAGCCCAGCCCAAAGCGACTCACGCGTCGCAGCCGGCTTGATGATCTTTTTTTGCTCTTCATCCGCGCGCTTGCCTTACTGCTGATTGCCCTTGCCTTTATGCGACCCTTCTATCGCTCCAGCCGCCAGCAGGTGGCTCTTGCACCTGGTGAAATCCGCATCCTCGTGGTCGACCGTAGCGCAAGCATGCGCCGGGATGGGATTTGGTCCCAGTTGCAGGATTGGGTCCGTCGGGAGAGCCGCTCCCTCGGACCGACCGACCGGCTCGGAATTATCGCCTTCGATCAAGACCCTGAAGTGATCCTCAGCCCGAACGAAACGGGGGTACAGCCTCAAACCGTCGAGGCGATTCTGACTCAGCTGCAGCCGACGTGGAAGCGAGCGGACCTCGGCAAAGCGCTCGTTCTGGCCACAGGCATGATCGAAGAGGTCGATATCGAGCGTCTGGCATCGAAACGAACGATCATCCTCCTCAGCGACCAGCAAGCGGAGACCGATCTTGCAGCGCTGAACGGTTTCGCATGGCCCGATTCGGTTGAAGTCCGCTGCTGCAAACTTGATCCTCCGTCGGCCACCCGTGCGTCGCTGGGGATTGTTGCGGCGAATCGCGAATCGGGGATACGGTTCGTCGTGACGAACGCTTCCACCTCGGTGCGTGGCGATTTTCGTTTCCACTGGATCGATGCGCAGGGGAAAACGCTGCTCGACCCCCAAAGCCCAGCTCTTTCTCTTTCCGTCGCTGCGGGGTCCAGCCGCGTCGCGAGTCTCCCGTCGGTACCCGGAGGGGCCCAGGGACTTGAGCTCGCCGGCGATGACGAGCCGTTTGATAACCTCGCTTTTTTTGCCATGCCAAAGCCGATTTCCCAGCAGGTCCTGTTCCTAGGCGAGCGTTTCGATGATCCTCGCGATGACCTCTTTTACTTTCTCCAGCAGAT
>Ga0169931_10004186_pt1 | contig 22524 bp, 24 predicted proteins | sample Kivu_15m_20L_FD_129675 | JGI IMG/M metagenome (GOLD analysis project Ga0169931, IMG submission 129675) | Freshwater microbial communities from Lake Kivu, Western Province, Rwanda to study Microbial Dark Matter (Phase II) - Kivu_15m_20L... | ecosystem: Environmental > Aquatic > Freshwater > Lake...
ATTTAGAGCATTGATAGACAGTGTATCATAGCGCGTTTCGCGCATCTCTTGGTTGGCGCGTGAATCACGTTGGTGCCGCTCCGAGGGTCATCGCGGGCCGATGCAGGGTTGCCCCTTCTTGCGACCGACACCTGCGACGCAAACAGGTTTTTGTCAGGTTGCGGGTGCGTGCCAAGGGCGGGTTATGTGTGCCGGGGGCTGTCTTTTCCAAATCGAGCGTGCCCTTGGGTCTGCTCCTGACGCACCGGCCTCGGGGGACATGTCGGCTGCTGGGAGCGCTACGAAGCCGGTTTCGATTGGGCACCGACCTCGGTGTTGCTGGCTCACTCGATCGTGGAGCCGAGAAGATTGGAGCGTCATTGACCGCTGCGAGTGCCGTGGACCACCGGCGGCAACGGGTTGACTTGTGAGACCTCGACTGGCTGCGCTGAAAAGCGGAATTTTTGCGACGGCATCGCAACAGCGCAAGGGAGGCGCATGAATGTTCAAAAAAAACAAGATGAGGGTTGCAATCGGCCGCGGCTCTTCCTATTCTGCGCGTCCTTGTGAAATTTTTCACAAGCATTATTGCCGATCTTTTCTATGGGTAACTTTTTTCCGCGCTGGTCCAACTGGCTTCCTCTCAAGCTGGCCATTGCCGTCGTGTTCATTGCCTTCGGCGTGAGTGTCGGCGTTGCCTATTACTTCACTCCGAAATACACGCGTGTGGGTTATGAGCCGACACAGCCCGTGCCTTTCTCGCACAAGATCCATGCGGGCCAACTGGGCCTCGATTGCCGCATCTGCCACAGCTTTGGCGAGGCGTCCGGTCACTCGAACGTGCCGACGAACCAGACGTGCTTCAACTGCCACGGCCAGGGCAAGGGCGGCATCCGCGCCGCCTCTCCGAAGCTCGAGCTGGTGCAAAAGGCCAACGAAACCGGCAAATCCATCCCATGGGTGAAGGTCCACAAGGCACCCGACTACGTTTACTTCAATCACAGCGCCCACCTCAACCGCGGCATCTCCTGCGTGGCCTGCCACGGCCGCATCGATGAGATGGAAGTCGTCCGCCACGATCAGCCGCAGTCGATGGGCTGGTGCCTGGACTGCCATCGCAACCCTGAAAAGAACCTCCGCCCGCTCGATTACGTCACCAAACTGGCTTTCAAGCCTGCTGACCTGAAGCGCGACGAGTTTTACAAGAGCCTGCTCGACAAAAAAATCTCTGCGAACGACATCGCCACCGCCATCGACAAAGACTCGAAAGCTGATGATCTCGGCGCGCTGCTGGACCTCGCGAAGAATACTTACGGCAAGGAAGTGACCCAGACGGAAGTGGGCACGCAACTCAAGAAGCACTGGCAGATCCAGCCGCCGGAAACCTGCACCGCCTGCCATCGCTAAACCCGCCGCCCCTTTTCCTGACACATGAAACGCATTTGGAAGCATCCCGAGGAGCCGCAGAACGCCAAGCGCTACTGGCGCAGTGTCTCCGAACTGGAGCGTCGTGAAAATTTCCTCAAGGATCTGGGCCGCGAATTCCCCGCAGGCGACACCCTGACCGAAGAAGAGCGTGAAAATGGCCGCCGTGACTTTTTGAAAATCATGGGCGCGAGCGCCGGACTCATGGGCTTGGCTTCGTGCCGCCGCCCGCTGACCACGATCCTGCCTTACACCCAACACGTGGAGTGGATGGTGCCGGGCCGGGCGCTGATGTATGCGACGACGATGCCGCGCAGTGGCGGCGCCACGCCGCTGGTCGTCACCACACACGAAGGCCGTCCGACGCATGTCACCGGCAACCCGCTGCATCCGCTGGGCGGTGGTGTGGATGCGTTTGCGCAGGCTTCCGTGCTCGATCTTTATGATCCTGAGCGCTCGCAGAAGCCGCTCGGCGCGGGCAAGGCGCTTTCGTGGGCCAAGGCGAACGATTTGATCGCTGCGGCCGCCGCCGAGGCGAAAAAAGGTGCTGGCATCGCCATCGTCACCGGTGCCACGACCTCTCCGACGTATGTTCGTCTGCTTAACGAGGTGAAAGCCGCCTTTCCGCAGGCGAAGCTGTTCCAGTATGAAGCGGCTGGTGGCGAAGGCCAGGCTGCGGCGAACAAGGAGATCCTCGGCGCGGGCGTGAAGTCCTTCGTGAAGCTCGGCTCCGCGATGCGCATCCTCTCGCTGGACTGCGATTTCCTTGGCCTCGACCCCGTGGCGGGCGAGCCGATCTCCGCCTTCACCAAACATCGCGCGAAGGACGCGAAAACGGCGGACATGAACCGCCTCTACGTTCTCGAAAACCGCTACACCCTGACCGGTGGCATGGCAGATCACCGCAAGGCGCTGCCCGCCAGCCTGATCCCGGCAGCGGCGGCTTTGATCGCTGTGGAACTCGGCGACACCTCTGCGAAGGCGCTTGCGGATACCGCTCCTGCCTCATTGAAAGAATGGATCGCTCCTGCGGTGCGCGATTTGATCGACAACAAGGGCAAGTCGGTCGTCCTCGCGGGCTCCCGCCTTGGTGCAGAAGTCCACGCATTGGTTGCGTCGATCAACAACGCGCTCGGTGCCTTCGGTTCGACCATCGAATTGCTGCAAGACAACACGGCGGCTGATTTTGGCACGTTCGCCGACCTGCAAGCCGCTATTTCCACCGGTCAAATCCAGACACTCGTCTCGTTGACGCCCGCCAGTCTCTTCTACGACGCTCCAGACGCCGAGGCTTTTGGCAAGCTGCTTACCGAGAAGAAGGTGAAGCTCATCCACGCCGGCACGCTGGTGAACAAGACCGCACGCCACGCTGCGCTGCACATCCCCGCGGCGCACTATCTTGAATCTTGGGGTGATGCGCGTGCCGCCGACGGCACTTATTCGATCGTCCAGCCGATGATCGCACCGCTCTACGACGGAGCGAGCAAGATCGAAGTACTTCTTGCCCTCCTGGGCCGCAAAAAACTCGGTCCCGCCGAGGCTGCCGCGCCTGCGGCCGCCGGTGCTGCTCCTGCTGCGCCCGCTGCCCCTGCGGAAGACGCCGCTTATGTCGCCGTGCGTGACACCTTCGCCGCGGTGGCGGGTGGTCTCGACGAAACGAAGTGGAATTTCACCCTGCGCGACGGTTTCCTCAAAGGTTCCGCCTTCGCAAAAGCTGGCGCGACTCCGAATGTCGCCGCCGTGGCCGGCATCGTCTCCAAAGCGAAGCCAGCCGCTGCTCCGAGCGATGAAGCGCTCGAAGTCGTGCTTACTCCCAGCGCCAGTGTCTTTGACGGTCGTTACGTGAACAACGCTTGGCTCCAAGAGGCCCCGGATCCAGTGACGAAGCTCACTTGGGACAACGCCGCGTGGATCGGCTCCGTGACGTTCCGTCGTCTCGGCCTCAAGGAAGGCCAGCACGTCAAAATTTCCGTCGGTGGCGCTGCAATCGAGATTCCTGCCATCGAAGCTCCCGGTCATGCGACGAACTCCATCACCTTGCCCCTCGGCTATGGCCAGAAGGGTGTCGGCGTCGTCGGCAGCAATCGCGGTGTGAACGCCTACGCGCTGCGCAAGCAGCCCGGCGCGTTCGTCTTGAGCGGCGCGAAAATCGAAGCGCTGGCCACAGTCGCCGAACTCGCGATCACGCAGGATCAGAACACGATGGAAGGCCGTGCCGTTTACCGCGAAGGCACGCTGGATACCTTCAACAAGGATCCTGAGTTTGCTGGGAAGACCGGCATGGACTCCCACATCCCGGAAAACATTTCGCTCTACAAAGGCCAGGTCGGTCAGAAGAGCGACGAGAACCCGGACGGCTTCGACTACGAGACCAAGCACCAGTGGGGCATGGTCATCGATCTCAGCAAGTGCATCGGCTGCACCGCGTGCATCGTCGCCTGCCAGAGCGAGAACAACATCCCGGTCGTCGGCAAAGATCAGGTCCGCAAAGGCCGCCTCATGCAGTGGATCCGCATGGACCGCTACTTCGCCGTGCCGAAGTGGGGCAAGAATGAAGTCGCGCAAGAAAGCACCTGGGCCGAGGACAATCCGACGCCGGAACAGCTCGAAAACGCCGAGATGGTCAGCCAGCCGATGGCCTGCCAGCAGTGCGAGGCCGCCCCGTGCGAAACCGTCTGCCCCGTGAACGCCACCGTCCACACCGACGACGGCCTCAACGCGATGGCCTACAATCGCTGCATCGGCACGCGTTACTGCGCCAACAACTGCCCTTACACCGCCCGCCGCTTCAACTGGTTCGATTACAACAAGCGCAACCCGCTCATCGACACCAAGGTGGTCGGCATCAAGATGAACAATCTTTACGCCGGCCCGCTCGGCGAGAAGAAGGAGGACGAAAGCCTCCGCCTGCAGCGCAATCCGAACGTCACCGTCCGCATGCGTGGTGTCATCGAGAAGTGCACCTACTGCGTGCAGCGTCTCGAAAGCGCCAAGATCCTGCAGAAGCAGGTGCAGCGCGACTCGAAGAACTTCCGCGTGCCCACCGACAGCGTCAAAACGGCCTGCCAGCAGTCCTGCCCGGCCGATGCGATCGTTTTCGGCGACCTGGCCGACAAAAACTCCTCCGTGGTCAAGGCCAAGGCCTCCCCGCGTGACTACCAGGTGCTCAAATACATCGGCACCCGCCCGCGCACGAGCTATCTCGCCCGCCTGCGCAATCCGAACCCGAAAATGCCCGGCGCGGAGAACATCGCCGTGTGGAGCAAAAACCAATTCTAATCCGGACACATGGACGCTTCCGCCACAGCCTCGAACACCCCGCGCATCCTCGACCGCGAGCCGTTGGTTCTGAACAACCGCTCGTATTCGTGGATCACGAACCGCATCTGCGGCATCGTTGAAAACAAGCAGCCCGCCCTCTGGTGGATTCTGTTTGTCCCTTCGGTGCTCCTGACCGGTTTGATGGTGTTCTGCTTCGCCTACCTCATCTCCACCGGCGTCGGTGTCTGGGGTCAGAAACAGCCAGTCGCCTGGGCCTGGGACATCACGAACTTCGTGTTCTGGATCGGTATCGGCCACGCCGGCACCCTGATCTCCGCGATTCTTTTCCTCACCCGCCAGAAGTGGCGCACGTCGGTGAACCGCGCTGCGGAAGCCATGACGATCTTCGCCGTGATGTGCGCCGGTCTTTTCCCGGCCTTCCACGTCGGTCGTGTGTGGATGGTGTGGTTCCTCGCTCCGATCCCGAACGCCAACGCCATCTGGCAGAACTTCAAATCCCCGCTGCTGTGGGACGTGTTCGCCGTTTCGACCTACTTTAGCGTTTCGGCCGTCTTCTGGTTCCTCGGTCTTGTGCCTGACCTCGCCACGCTGCGTGACCGCTGCCGTCCGGGCTTGAAAAAATTCCTCTACGGCCTCTTCGCCCTCGGCTGGCGCGGTGGCAACCGCCACTGGAGCCACTACGAGACGGCTTACATGCTGTTGGCTGCTCTTTCGACCCCGCTGGTGCTTTCCGTGCACTCCGTCGTGTCCTTTGACTTCGCCACCTCCGTCGTTCCCGGTTGGCACACCACGATCTTCCCGCCCTACTTCGTCGCAGGTGCCATTTTCGGTGGTTTCGCGATGGTGTTGACCCTCATGCTTCCAGTGCGCCGCATTTACGGCTTGGATGACCTCATCACGCCGAAGCACATCGACAACATGGCGAAGATCATCCTGCTCACGGGCACGATCGTCGGTTACGCCTACTGCATGGAGCTCTTCGTGGCCTACTACTCGGGCAATCCGTATGAAGGCGCCGCCTTCACGCTGCGTGGTCTCACTGGTCCTTCCACCTGGGCGTATTACTGGATGTTCGGCTGCAACGTGTTCGCCCCGCAGCTCTTCTGGTCCCGCTGGTGCCGCCACAACGTGTGGATCGTCATGATCGTCTGCATGTTCGTGAACGCCGGCATGTGGTTCGAGCGCTACGTCATCATCGCCACCACGCTGGAGCGCCACATGATTCCGGGCTCCTGGCGCGTGTATGAGGCCACCTGGGTCGATAAATACACCTTCCTCGGCACCTTCGGCTTCTTCATGATGCTGTTCCTGCTGTTCCTGCGTTTCCTGCCGGTCATTGCCATCGGTGAAGTGAAGGGCGTCCTGCCCCAGTCGAACCCGCATCACGACGATCACGCCGAGAAAGGCATCCAGGAGGAAGACCTCATGGACTATCCCGACCGCCACGTCGCCAAACCTGTCGCCGCCTAACTTTTCAACCCGCACCCGACTGTGAGCACCACCCTCAAACGAGTCCACGGCTACCTCGCTGAATTCGACAGCGTGAAGGATCTTTATCATGCTGCCGAGCACGTCCGCGATGCCGGCTACCAGCGCTGGGATGTGCATTCGCCGTTCCCGATCCACGGCATGGACGCCGCCATGGGCAATCCGCGTTCGAAGCTGCCCTACCTCGTGTTCTGCGGCGGCATCACGGGCACCACGGTCGCCTTCATCCTGCAAACGATCACGCAAACGAACTTCTGGAGCCACATCGGCCTCGGTTTCCTGCAAAAAATCGTCGAAACCTACCCCACGGTCGTCCAGGCCAAGCCTACCGACATCTGGACGCTCCCCGCGTTCTTCCCGGTGATGTTTGAGCTGACGATTCTCTTCAGCGCGTTCACCACACTGTTCGGCCTGCTCGCCTTGATCGGCCTGCCACGCTGGAATCATCCTCTTTTCGCCTCCAAGAACTTCCCCAAGTTCTCCGACGACGGTTTCTTCGTCTGCATCGAGGCCCGTGATCCCAAGTTCTCCCAGGAGGGCACCAAGTCTCTGCTCGAAAAAGCCGGCGGTAAAAACATCGAGCTCGTGGAGGACGAAATCTAAGCCGCGCGAATCATGAAGTACTTTTTTCTCAGCCTCATTTTCATCGGCGCGATCATCGTGAGCGCCTTCGGCACCCGTGGCAGCAAATCCGAGCTGCCGCCGCTCGAAATCTTCCCGGACATGGACCATCAGGCCAAGGTCAAGTACCAGGCCGCGAGCGAATTCTTCGCCGATGGCCGTGGTGCGCGTCTTCCCGTCAAAGGCACCGTGCCCATGGGCTTCGAGATTCCCGCCAAAGCGGCGGTGGATGGAGCCAAGCCCGCGCGTTTCGCCTTCACCAACGGTGTGGATTACTACAACACCGGCAAGATGGGTGATTTTTACGGCGACGGCCTCCCAACCGAGATCACCAGCGATCCGCTGGTCTTCAATGAGGCTTTCCTCAAGCGCGGCGAGCAGCGTTACACCATCCACTGCGCCGTGTGCCACGGTGCCTCTGGCAACGGCAAGGGCATCACCTCCAAATACGGCATTCTCACCGCCTTCAACTTCCAGCAGGCCGGCGCGCTCGATCCTGCCAATGCGGCCGCCTTCCGCGCGGACGGAGCCATCTTTGATGTCATCACCAACGGCAAGGGCCTGATGGGTGGTTACGGCGGCAACATCACCCTGCGCGACCGCTGGGCCATCGTGGCCTACATCCGCGCTCTGCAAACCGCCGCCAAAGAGGCCGGCGTCACCCTCCAGTAACGGCACGATCACGCGAATCACGGCATGAGTCACCACGTCACCTTCAACGATCTGCCCCAGGGCGGAGAAAAATTCGAACCGGCCAAGGGCGGAAAGCTCATCGGCGCGCTGGGCCTCGTCGGCCTGCTCGGCATCGCCGCCTCCGCTTGGTTCTTCTTCAACAACACGGACACCTTCGCCTACTCCTGGCTGTTCGCGTTCTTCTTCACCTTCACCTTCGTGGTGGGCGGCTGCTTCTGGATCCTGCTCCACAGCGTCTCGAACTCGAGCTGGGGCGTCGCCGTGCGCCGCATCTGGGAAAACCTCGCGAACATGGTCGTGCCGATGGCCATCTTTGGCCTGCCGCTGCTTTTCCCTCAGGTTCAGAAGCCGCTGTATGAGTGGATGAATCATCATCGTGAGGCCGCTCATCACGCCGCTGAGCATGGCAGCACCGTCAAGGAGGCGCTGCATCACATGTCGGAGGCCAATCCGCATCTCCATGTGCTTGTCTCCAAGTTCGGCTACATGAACCTGAGCCTCACCGGCTTCTCCTGGTACACACGCTTTGTCGCCTTCTTCCTCATCCTGTGGTTCATCGCCCGCTACCTTCGCGGCAAATCGCTTCAGCAGGAGCAGGACGGCGACATCAAGCACACCATCCGCTCACGTCAGTTCTGCAGCATCGTGCTGCTGCCCTTCGCGCTGACCGTCACCTTCGCGGCGTATGACTGGCTTGTTGGACTCGACTACACGTGGTTCTCCACGATGTGGGGCGTTTACATCTTCGCGGGCTGCGCCTGGGCCTCCATGGGGCTTTCCATCCTCGTCATCACCTGGCTGCGCAGTCTGGGCTACCTCCAGAAGGTGGTCACCGACGAACACTATCACTTGATGGGCAAGCTGCTCTTCGCCTTCACAGTGTTTTGGGCCTACATCGCCTTCTCGCAGTATTTCCTCATCTGGTACGCCAACATCACCGAGGAAACCCGCTTCTACCTCACGCGTAACACGGAAGGCTGGCAGTTGGTCTCCATCTTCATCGTCGTCGGCCACTTCGTCGCCCCGTTCCTCCTGCTGCTCTCCCAACCGCGCAAGAAGAAGCCGGTGGTCGTCAGCCTCGTGTGCATTTGGATTCTCTTCATGCACCTCGTGGACATCTACTGGAACGTCATCCCCGAGCGCGGTCCCTCTCTCGGCCTTGGCGTGATCGTGCCGGGTGCTTGGGCGCAGGACATCGCCGCGCTTTGCGCTGTGTTCGGCACGATGGGCTTCCTCTACCTGCGTGGTCTTGCCAAATACAGCCTCTATCCCTGGCGTGACCCGCGCCTCATCGAGTCCGTGAACGTCGTCAACTGATCCGCATCCCCGTTTTCTCCATGTCGCAGTCCGAACAACCCAAAAAAGCCGGCGCCACCTTCCTGTGGGTGCTGGGAGCCTTCGCGGGCTTCGCCGTGCTCTTCAGCGTCATCCAGGCCGTGAGCGGCTCGAAGCTCGGTGAAGATCCACGTGCCGCCGAACGCCTCGCCAACACTGCCGAGATCGTCAAAGCACAGAATGAGAACCTGGCGAAGATCGGCCTGAGCGATGCCGCGAAAAAGAAGGCCGTGTTCGAAAAGATTCTGTCGTCCGCTCCTTCCAAAAAGCCCGCCGTCAGCACCCAGGTGGTCCCCGGATCACCCACGCAGCTCAAACAGGCCGCTGCTGCCGCAACCCCGGCTCCAGCGGCCCCCGCCGCTGCTCCTGCCGCCCCTGCCCCGGCTCCCGCCGCACCCGCACAGCCCAAGTAAGTCATGCAGACCACTCCCGCCACCTCTGATGCCGACCTCCAGGCCGACAACCTTCGCCGTGCGGCGATCGACAAGTCGGTGAAAGGCCCGGTGCTCTTCCTGTTCACCAACGGAGCCTTCTGGCTCATGCTCTCCACGCTGCTCGGCGTTCTCGCCGCGATCAAGCTGGTGGAGCCGACCTTCCTCGCCGGGTGCCCTTACATCAGCTACGGCCGCCTCCAGCCTGCGCACATCAACGCGCTCGTCTATGGTTGGGGTTTGCAAGCCGCGCTCGGCGTCATGCTCTGGATCATGGCCCGCCGCTCAGGTCAGGAACTCAGAACAGGCAAGAGCCTCATGCTCGTCGCCGGTGTGTTCTGGAACATCACCATCACCTTCGGCGTCCTCGCCATCCTGATGGGCAAGAGCACCTCGATCGAGTGGTTGGAAATGCCAAAGTTCGTCTGGCCGGTGCTGCTGGGCTGCTTCCTTTGCTACGCCTGGCCCATCGCCCGCATGTTTGGCCGTGCCTTCCGTCCCGAAGGTTTCATGGTCAGCACCTGGTACATCTTGGCCGCTTGTTTCTGGTTCACCTGGATCTTCATCACCGCGAATGTGGCCCTGCACTGCCTGCCAAGCCTTGGCGCGCTCGGTGCTGGCATTGACGCGTGGTACATTCACGGCGTCATCCTCCTCTTCTTCGTTCCCGTCGGTGTTGGCGCGGCTTACTACTTCATCCCGAAGATCACGGGCAAACCCATCGCCTCTGCACAGCTCGCATCCGCCGGTTTCTGGACGCTCGCCATCCTCGGTGGTTGGACGGGCATGCAGAAATACATGGGCGGCCCGCTTCCTGCCTGGATGAGCGCCGTTGGAGCCTGCACCGGCGTCCTGCTGCTCATCCCGGTCGGTCTGGTCGGTCTGAATCATCACCTCACCACGCTCGGCAAGCACAGCGCCGTCGCCACCAGCCCCACGCTGCGTTTCGTCTTCTTCGGAGCGCTGTTCTATCCGGTGTCCGGCCTCATCCTCGCGCTGAATTCCGCTTTCTGGACGGGTGCCGGCCTCCAGTTCACGCAGTCCTGGTATTCCTTCCAGATGGTCAGCGTCTACGGCTTCTTCAGCATGTGCGTCTTCGGTGCGATCTACTACATCGTCCCGCGTCTCTCCGGCTGTGAATGGCTCAGCGTGCGCCTGATCCGCAACCACTTCTGGTTCTCCGTCTATGGCGTGGGCACCATCGTCATCATGAGCCTCGTCGCCGGCTGGCAGCAGGGCGCCGATCTGAACAACCCGGAGCACTGGGACCAGAACTTCATGAATCACGTCATCAACTCCCGCCCCTACGTCGTCTCCCGTGCGGTGGCCTGGGCGCTCATCAGCTTTTCGAACTTCATGTTCCTGATCCACCTTCTGCTCATGGTGGCCGGCCTTGGCCGTCGCAGCTCCGCCCCGACGCTGCTTTACAGCGAGCATGACGATCACGCTTCTCCCGCACACGCATAATGAACTTCCGCACCTTCATTCTTGGCCTCGCCGCCTCCTTCGGCCTGCCCTGGCTGTGCCTCATCGTTCTTCCAGCGATGAAGTACCAGCAGCTCACCCCTGTCGCCTACGACAAGGAAAAAGACGGCCTTGATGGCTTCTACCCGCCCGCCCCGGTGAACGGCCAGGGCCAGCTCGTTTACATCCGCGAAGGCTGCAACCAATGCCACACCCAGATGATTCGCCCGTCGCAGCTCGGCCTCGACGGCTGGTACAAAGGCTGGGGCCAGGATCAAGAAGGCCGCCCCACCGTCGCCGTGCGTCCGAACGTGCTGCGTGACTACTTGGGCGAAAAGTATGCCCTTCTCGGTGTGCAGCGCATCGGTCCAGATCTTGCCAACTATGGCTGGCGTGCTCCTGAGGCGTCCAAACTCCATCAGCACCTCTACGCGCCGCGTTCGGTGAGTGATTGGAGCTCGATGCCCGCCTACACCGGCCTCTACAAACTGCAAAAGATCCAGGGTCCAGCCTCGAATCGCGCCCTGAACCTGCCGAAGAAATTCGCGCCTCCGGCAGGCTACGAAGTCGTGCCCACTCCTGAGGCTGACCGCCTTGTCGAGTATCTTCTTTCCCTCAAGAAAGATCATCCCATCCCCGGCCAGAGCGCCGTCGCCGCCGCTCCCGCGGCCGCCAAGAAGTAAGTTTCATCATCCAAGCCTTTCATGAGCGCCCCCGCCCATCCTGACAGCACCGATCTCGACCGTCTCCACGCCGCCGTAAAGCGTGAGAAGGAGGATCTCGCCCCCGAAAGCCAGCCCGCGCCGCTTGGCGTCATTTTCGTGCTCATGCTCGTCGCCATCATCGCTGGTGGCACGCTTAGCCCATTCACTGGTGGCTGGAGTTTCGAAGTCAGCAATCCTTTCGCCCTCACCGGTGGCGGCGATCCGCGTCCAGGTGGTGCAGGAGCTGGTGGCACGCTCGATCCGTTCGCTCTTGCGATGAAAAAAGGCGCAAGCGGCTACGCGGTCTGCGGTGGCTGCCATCAGGGCAACGGCATGGGCATTCCTGGCCAATTTCCTCCGCTCGCCGGCTCCGAATGGGTCACGAGCGGCACTGAGCGCCTCATCCGCGTCACGCAGCACGGCCTGGTGGGTGCCATCACGGTCAAAGGAGCGGGCTACAACACTCCTGGTGGCATGCAGCCCTTTGGAGCCGCCATGTCTGCCCAAGATCTCGCCAACGTGCTGACCTACATCCGCAATTCTTGGGGCAATGAAGGCACCATGATCACCGCTGACATGGTGAAGAAAGTCCGCGACGAGGAAAAACGCACCACCCAGTGGACGGAAGCCGATCTGAAGCCCTTCGCCGATAAAAACGTACCCGGCGACATCCCCGCCGGTCCTGGAGCCACGGCCGCCGCCGCACCCGCCCCAGCGGCCAAATAAACAGAGAACAGAGAACCTCGAACATGTCGAATGTGAAGCACGTCGTCTTCCGCAAGGCACCCTGGGTTGCCTTTGGAGCCGTCATGCTGACTGCGAACGTGAGCTGTGGCAAAGTCCCCGAAGCCGCTGTCGAGGCCAAGCTCGCTCCCGCTGTCGAGATCGCTGAAACGACCAGCATCACCGGCAAAGTGACCCTCAAAGGCGCGGATTCGACCAAACTGCGCCGCGTCGTCGATGTGGGTGGTAATCCCTTCTGCACCGGTCATGGCGAAATTCTCGACCCTGCCTGGCGTGTGGCTGCGGACGGTTCGCTAGCAGATGCTGTCATCACTGTGCGTGGCAGCCAGCGCGCCAGCAATGTGGCCGCCCAAGCACCGCTCATCGATCAGACGCACTGTGAGTTCGTGCCGCACACGGTGGCTATTCAGGCAGGACAATCCGTTCGTTTCCACAACAGCGATCTCACCTTCCATAACATCCGCATCGCCCGCCATAGCTCGGAGGGAAAGGCCAACATCGCCAACCTCGGTCAGCCCTCCCGTGGCGACGAAAACATGCAGACTTTCAATGTTCCCGGCCTCTACCGCCTTGAGTGTGACGTACACCGTTGGATGAACGCTTGGGTTTTCGTCCACGAAGGTGTCCACGCTGCTGTTTCGGCTGCTGATGGCCAATTTGCGGTCAATCGCAGTCTCGCGGATGGCGATTACGTCGTCGAAGCCTGGCATCCGCAGTTTGCCAAGTCCCTTTCCCAAAATGTGACCGTCCGTGACGGCAAGGCCAACGCCGACTTTGTGTTCGACTACGCGAACGCCTCCCAACTTTAAACTTAGAACCTGCCACCTGGAATTCGACCATGAGCGCCGCCGCCATCTCCCATGACACCGCCCACGATCACTCGCACGACCATGCGCATGATCACCACGAGCCGAGCTTTCTGTGGAAGTATATCTTCTCCACGGACCACAAAGTCATCGGTGCGCAGTATGCGGTCAGCGGCCTGATTTTCCTTTTGTTCGGGTTCTTCCTCATGCTGCTCATGCGTTGGAGCATCGCCTATCCCGGCGTGCCCGTGCCGGCGATCGAGGCGATTCGCGAGCTTCCTGTCATCAAAGACCTGTTTGAGGCCATGTTCGGTCGCTGGCTGAATCCTGACGGCTCCCTGAATGGAGAGCTCTACAACATGCTCGGCGCCATGCACGGCACCATCATGGTGTTCTTCGGCATCGTGCCGCTCGGATTCGCCGGCTTTGTGAATTTCGTCATGCCACTTCAGATTGGCACCATCGACATGGCCTTCCCAAAGCTGAACATGATGAGCTATTGGTTCTTCTTCATCAGCGGCGTGCTCATGATGTGGAGCTTCTTCGTCGGCACGGGGCCGGTGCAGACCGGCTGGACGATGTACTCACCGTTGGCATCGACGACGGCGATCGGGGTGACCAGCGTCTGGGCACACGGTCATACGTGGTGGCTGCTGGCGATGGTCTTCAACATCTCCGCATCGCTCCTCGGCTCCGTCAACGTTATCGCCACCGTCATCAATCTCCGTGCCAAAGGCATGAGTTGGATGCGCATGCCATTCTTCTCCTGGGCGATGTTTGTGGTGGGCTTCCTTCTGCTGCTGGCCTTCCCGCCGCTGGAAGTCGCCGCCATCCTCCAGCTCTCCGATCGTGTGTTCGGCTCTTCCTTCTACCTGCCCACGGGCCTGATGGAAGGTGGTAAGCACCTCGACATTTCCGGTGGTGGCAGCCCGCTGCTTTACCAGCACCTGTTCTGGTTCCTCGCCCACCCCGAGGTGTATGTGCTCATCCTTCCCGCGTTCGCGATTTTGACGGAAGTCATCCCCTGCAACGCCCGCCGTCCGCTCTGGGGCTACAAGTCGATGGTCTATTCCGTCCTCACACTCGGCTTCCTCAGCTTCTTGGTCTGGGCGCATCACATGTATCTCACCGGCATGGGCACGATGATGTCCACCTACTTCCAGATCACCACGGTGCTCATCTCCGTGCCCTCGGTGATCCTTCTGACCTGTTTGATGATCTCCCTGTGGGGCGGCTCCATCCGCTTCAACTCACAGATGCTCTTTGCCTCCGCCTTCCTGCCGATGTTCGGCATTGGCGGCCTGACGGGTCTGCCGCTGGCCTTTGCCTTCATCGACCTCGCCCTGCATGACACCTACTACGTCATCGGCCACTTCCACTACGTCGTCGCTCCCGGCACCATCTTCGCCCTCTTTGCGGGTGTGTATCACTGGTTCCCGAAAGCGACCGGCCGCTACATGAACGACAAGCTCGGCAAGCTGCACTTCTGGCCTTCCCTCGTCGGCATGAACCTCGTCTTCGCGCCCATGTTCATCCAGGGCATGGCCGGCTTCCACCGCCGCTGGTATGACGGCGGCAAGTACTTCGAAAACACCTCCAGCATGACCCACTGGAGCACCACTTTCACACACAAGATCGGCGCGTTCTTCGGTTTCGATATCCCGGACAACATGCTCTCCCTGAACATCGTCATGTCCGTCGGTGCCTTCATCCTCGCGCTCGGCCAGATCCCCTTCATCATCAACTTCTGGTTCAGCATCAAGGGCGGCAAGAAGGTCGAGAACGACAATCCTTGGGAGGCCACGACGCTCGAATGGGCCACGCCCACCCCTCCGCCCCATGGAAACTTCCTCTTCGACGTCAACGCGCACCGCGGTCCCTACGAGTACAGCGTTCCTGGACACCCCTCCGACTTCTATCCGCAGTGGGAATCCGAGCCTGGCAAGCCCGTGCCGCCATCCAAGGCTGAAGCCCACGCGCATCATTGATCCCAACGCGAACTGCGAACCGAGAACCGCGAACTTTCCATGGAAATCCCATACACAGTCCATCCCCGGCCCGACACCGGCCTCTACAACGCCAAGGTCGGCATCTGGCTCTTCCTCGCTTCGGAAGTCATGCTCTTCGGCGGCCTTTTCTCCGCCTACATCTTCCTTCGTGTCGGCGCGGACTATCCCTGGCCCGTGCATGATCTCGACGTCAAGCTCGGCTTCTGGAACACCATCGTCCTCATCGCCTCCTCCGTCACGGTCGTCATGGCCTGGGCTTGCCTGAAGATGCGCAAGTTCGGCTGGTACCGCATCAACATGGCCATCACCGTGCTGTGCGCCGCCGCCTTCATGTTCAACAAGAGCCTGGAGTACAGCGCGAAGTTCAAGCACTACGCCGTGAAACTCACAGACGGCACCGTCCTCACCGGACACATGCCTGAGGACGAGCATGGCCACACCATTCCCTACACCGTGAAGTTTGGAGAGGTGAGCGAGCTCTCCCTCACCATCGCTGGCGGCAGCAAGGCCGTGGATGCCGATCCCGCCAACTGTGTGCTGCCCCTCATCGAAGGAGAAGCCGGCAAGTTCAAGCTCCCGGATGGTCGCGAAATCAGCCTCGACAAGGCCTCCTTCAAAGCCCTGCGTCAGGAAATCCACGAGGCAGAGCAGAAAAAGATCGATGACAAAAAAGCTGCCCTCCTTGAGCAGGCAGCGGCCGCCAAAAACCCCGAGGAAGCCAGCAAGCTGAGTAAAGAAGCCCGCAAGTACGTGCCGCTCCCTGATGTGACCTTGAAGCTCACCACCAGCGCTCCCCTCAAGATCGCCGCAAAGCCCTCCCAAATTTTCGGTTACACGTCAACCAGCATCACGTTTGTCGATGGAACCACCGCCATGGGCAAGCTTCTCGACGACAAGATGACGCTCCTCGTCGATGGCGTGGATGCCCGCGGCGTCGCACAGTCCGACAAATCTCTCGCTTTCGACCATCGCTACCTCGGCGAAGGCTGGCAGAAGGCCTTCGTCGCCAACCGCGACCACCACATCGCCGCGTTCGAACATGACTTCCCCACTCGCGACAAGTCCAAGTCCGCCACGCTGCAAAAGGAATCCCTCTTCTTTAAGATTCACAGCTCCACACCACCCGCCGAAGGCGCCGCGCATGGTGAGAAGCATGGCGCGGAGGCACACGCTCCTGCCGCCGGCCATGGTGGCGGTCACGGTCACGATTATCCGACCGTCGTTCTTGAAAAGAAGGACATCACCTTCTTCTCCAACTTCACACCGAAGCTCAACACCTACTACGCCATCTACTTCACCCTCACCGGCCTGCACGGTGCGCACGTCGTCGCTGGTGCCTTGGTGCTGCTCTACTTCCTTGTATGCGACAACAAGCTTCTGAAGAAGGATCCCGAGCACCTTGCAAACCGCGTCGAAGTCGGTGGGCTCTTCTGGCACTTCGTCGATCTTGTCTGGATCTTCCTCTTCCCGCTTCTTTACCTCCTGTAAGGCTCTCAACTCCCACTTTTTCGCGTCATGTCTGACAACATCGAAGAAATCCAGAAGTCAGTTAAAAAGTACCTTTTTATCGGTGCTGCCCTCATCCTGTGCACCGGAGCAACCGTGTGGCTCTCGTATGTTGAGCTGCCCACGCACGGCCTGAATATCCTCGCCGGCATGATCCTGGCCACCTTCAAGGCCGCGCTCGTCGCCCTCATCTTCATGCATCTCAACCACGAGCGCAGTGTGATCTACAAGGTGCTCGCCTTCACCGTCGTCTTCGCGATCGTGCTATTCGTGCTCTTTTACTTCTCCAACAGCGACCCGCTGGTCTTTGAAGGCTTCTACGACCGCAACGAATAACTCGAACAGCGAACCGAGAAACTGCTCACGCATGTCACTGAAACACTTCCACGTCGTTTTCCTCGTCTTCGCCGTCCTGTGCGATGCCGGGTTCTGGCTGTGGATGCATTTCATGCCGGAGGACGCAGCCCGTGCCGGTGCCATGCCTCTGAAGCCCTACGCAGGCCTCGTCTGCCTCGCGCTGATCGCCTACGGCGTGTGGTACCTCGTCAAAAAAATGCGCACCATCATCATCTGATCATGCTTTCCGCGCTTCCATCCTCCTCCCTCGCTTGCGCCACCTGTCTGGCGGACAAGGGCAGCCTCGTCGGCCAGGCCCAGGGCTTTGCGATTCTCTTCATGCTTGGTGTTCTCGCCTTCATGTTCCTCTGCGCCGGCGGCATCGTGTTTACGATGGTGCGCCAGCAGCGCAAAGCCTCGCAGCTTGAAGCGTCTGCCGTCTGATCCCCCAACTTGAAACTTTCAACCTGTAACTTGGAACTTCCCCAAAACCCATGAGCGTCTCTGAAATCAACGAATGGATCGGCCAAACCCCTGTCGCCTCCGAGCACGGTGGCCTCGTCGATCACATGCTTGGCTTTGTGCACTGGGTCATGCTCGTTCTCGGCCTTGGCTGGAGCATTTACCTCTGCATCGCCTTCTACCGCTTCCGCCAGAAAAAAGTCGCCGGTGCCGACTATCATGGCTTCCGCGGCCATGCCACGACCCACATCGAAATCGGCGTCGTCATCGTGGAGGCCATCCTGCTCCTCGGTTTCGCATTCCCGCTCTGGGCCCGTCAGGCCGACGAATATCCCACCTCTCCTGACACCATCCGCATGCGTGCTCTCGGCGAGAAATTCCTCTGGAACTTCCAGTATCCCGGCGCGGACATGATGATCAGCACCTGGGATCTCCGCAATGTGGACGGCGCTACCAACACCACCGGCAAAGATCTGCACGATCCGAATGGGAAGGATGACTTCGTCAATCCCGGCACGATGAAGCTGCCCGTCGGCCGTCCTGTCATCGTCGATGTCGCCTCCAAGGACGTCATTCACAACCTCGCCCTCGTCCCCATGCGTGCCGCACAGGACGCCACACCCGGCGTGAAAAGTCACATGTGGTTCAAGCCAACCAAGGAAGGCACCTGGGACATCATCTGCGGCCAGCTTTGCGGCCCGGGTCACGCCCAGATGAAAGCCATCCTCGAAGTCGTCCCTGCCGCTGATTACGACGCCTGGGCCAAGGAGCAGTCTGCTTCCGCGCTCAAGAAAGCCACAGAAGCCGCGAAGTAACTTCGTTCGTAGTTCATAGTCCACCGTTCGCTGTTGGAACCGCGAACAAGGAACCAAGAACCGCGAACTGACATGCAACGCGCTTTTCATCGTTACTCGCTCCTCACGCTTGCCGTCGGAATCGTGCTCGTCTGGTGGGGTGCGGCCGTCACAACGGAAGACGTCGGCCTTTCTGTGCCTGACTGGCCGCTGTGCTACGGCAAGATCAATCCTGAAGGCTGGTACAAAGTTCCGGCCCTTCTCCTGGAGCACGGTCATCGCTGGCTCGGCATGACCATTGGTTGGCTGGTGCTCGGCATGTACTTCTGGCAGTTCGCCAAGTTCAAACCCGGTCTTGTGGAAGGTGTCGGCATCGTCCTTTGCTGCCTCGGGTTTTTCAAGCTGGTGCACATGGGCGCCTTATTCAGTGCCGCTTTCATAGCCGTGTTGGGCTTTGGCTGGCTGATTCTGAAGTGGTACAGCCAGCGCTGGCCGCTGCTGCGCGGACTGACCACACTCGCGCTGCTGCTTGTCGTGCTGCAGGCCGCGCTGGGCGGTCTGCGCGTGCTCAAGATGTCCGATCCGCTCGGCATCACTCACGGCACACTCGCCCAGGTCTTCTACTGCCTGCTCGTCTTCATCGCGTTTGCCTCATCACGCACCTGGACGGAGGGACGCCTTGTCCTGAGCGTTAAAGAAGCCGCCCGGGCACGCTTTTGGTCGCTCGCCTTGTTCCTTTGTGTCTTCGGCCAGTTGATCCTCGGCGCCACCTTGCGCCACACCCAGCGCACCCATCTTGCCGCCGGTGACATCCTGACCACCAAAGGCCAATGGCTGCCGCCGTTCACACCTTCCGACGTGTTTTTGCTCTTCGCTCACAAGTACTGGGGCTTCACCGTCGCCCTGCTCATTCTCTTCGTCGCCGTCCGTGCACGTGGCTGGCTCGTGACGCTGCCCAAAGTGCGTCTGGCGGCCAACCTGCTCGTGGTGATGCCCACGATTCAGGTCGCGCTCGGCATCTTTGTCATTCTTACCGGCAAGAGCTTCTGGGTCACCAACTTCCACGTCCTCAACGGCCTCGCCCTCCTCGCCCTCACGAGCCTCCTTGCCGCCACCTTCTGGGGCGACTCGCTCTGCCGGAGCGAAGATGAGGAAGCGTGAGCTTGGAGCTTCACGGCTTGCTTCACTCCGGGTCCGCGCTTGTCTGGGCACATGAGCTCGCCGCTTTCCATCCACGAACAGATTCAGGTGATTCATTCGCGCCAGGACATCGCCACCTGGTCGCTGGCACGTCTCGGACTGCCGCCCGAATGGCGCGACACAAACGAGCCCGGCAACACCGAGCGCTGCCACGAGGCGGTGGACCGCATCTTCACCCTCACGCGAACCGACATCGAGGCCGAGCTGGCCTCGCAGGGGGTTGTGCCGGAGCAGTTGCCGCATGTTGCCACAAAGCTGGCTTCGCAGGACGGCGCCTACTTCATCGCCGGTCCCGGCACTTGGGAATACTTTTGTCAGGAGCGCGGCATGCGGTGGTGTGAGGCCATCTTCGATGATCTGAACGAGGCGCGGAAACTTCTCCTCAACGACTACCTTCCCATCTGGCTCAGCCGTCTCCATGTTCCTGCCCGCACCAGCGACGGGCGGTACCTCACCCAGCTGTGAAGCGGCTGGCATGACAGGCTGTTTGTATTTTGAAACGACTTTCGGTTTTGCCGGATGGTTCCGCCCGATTGCAACCGTACTGCCTGCGTGAGTTTTGTCCCGCAGTGTCTCTTGAATCCAGCGCGTGTTGCCTTCATGGCGGCCCTGTGGGTTATCACGACCACGCACGCGGCCGAGACAATGCCCGTCGCTCCTCCACCGGCCGATGACGGGGCCATTCCGCGTCCGGTGAAGGACGAGGACTTCGACGCGCTTGTCATGAACTCGCCTTTCACACGCACCCTCGGCGTTTCCGACTCGCTCATCCTCACCGGCATCGCACAGTTCGAGAAAGATGTCGTCGCCACCCTGCTCGACACCAAAACCATGGAATCCCAGGTCGTCTCCCAGACGGCCAATTCTCAGGGATGGCAGCTCGTCGGTGTTGAGGGCAATCCCGACACAATCCAGACCTGGCGTGCGCGCATTCAGATACCTGGCGGTGAAGTCGTCTCCATCCGTTATCAAAAACCGCCGCCCATTCCCCCCAAGAAATCGTCCTCCGGCAAAAGCGGCGGCTCCAGCGGTGGATCAGGTGGCAGCTCGCCGCCCTTAAGCAGCTCGCAGCTCGATCAGGCGAAGAGCGCCGCGGTGAACTACCAAGAGGGCTTCCTCGCCGATGGCTATCCTGACAAACCGCCACGTGAGATGGTCGAGAAGCTCTCCCGCCTCAGCACCTCGCAGCGCGAGGACATCAACCGCACCATGTTTGGCTACCGCAACCAAGGCCTCGGGCTCGACGAGCGTCGCAAGATCTACGAAGGCCTCGTGGAGCGGTCGTTGCAGCGGCGGTGAGCCTTGTCACTTCGCCAGCGCCTTCGCCGCGGCTTTTTGAAACGCTTCGCGCACCGGGCTGGCGTCGCTGTTTGGGAAATTCGCACGCTGCACGATCAGCACATAGATGACGTCATTCTTCGGGTCGATCCACGCCTGCGTGCCCCATGCTCCGCCGTGGCCAAAGGTGCCTGGCGAAAGCATTTCTGCGAGACCTTCGTGCGGTTCCTTCAACACACACGCGCCGATGCCCCAGCCGTAGTTCGCGCCGTGATTCCCGAATTCCTCTCGCTGGAAGAAGCCGCACGGCAGATCGCCAGTATGCACGGAGGACAGTGTTTTCACCGCCTCGGCGCTGAGAAGGCGCTTTCCATCGAGCGTGCCGCCATTGAGCAGCATGCGGCAGAAACGTGTATAGTCCTTTGCGCAGGAATACAGACCGCCATTGCCCTGCGGTGGCCGCCCGCGCTTGCCGAAGTCGCCACGCGGCGGCACGGCCTCGAGTTTGCCGCTGTCTGTGTTTTTGGCGTAACCCGTGGCCACCTGCGCCCACTGCGCGTCGGTGGGATAGAAGGTCGTGTTCGTCATGCTGAGCGGATCAAAGAGCCGCTTCTGCAAAAACGCGTCGAAAGTCATGCCGCTGATCACCTCGACGATGCGCGCTGCCGTGTTGATGCCTGACTGGCAGTACTTCCATTGCGAGCCCGGCTCGAACTGCATCGGCGTCGCCAGCCAGATGGGCACCAAGTCGGCCAGCGTGCGCGCTTCCTGCGCCTTCGGGCCGTTCGCCTCGCCAAGGCCGGAGGTGTGCGTGAGCACCTGCGTGATCGTGAGATTCGCCGGCTTGCCCGTGGGCGTCTTCAGCGCGGCGAACTCGGGAAGATACTTCGACACCGGGTCCGCGATGTTCAGCTTTCCCTCGTCCTGCAAAATCATGATCGCCGCGCCGGTGATCGGCTTCGTCATCGACGCGATCCACGCCATCGCATCCACGCTCATCGGCTTCTGCTTCTCGATGTCGGCCATGCCGTTCGCTTCGAGGTGCAACAGCCCGTTCTTGTTCGCCACCACCGTGACCACGCCAGCCACTTCATTCTGGGCGATCATCTGTTCCATCGCCTCGCCGATGCCGGGAAGCTTCGGTGTGTCCGCAAAGGCGAGTGATGAGACGAGGAGTGGGAGAAGGAACGTGCGCATGGTGGAACGGAGATGCTGTCGCAGCTAAGGCGATGTGTCAGGCCTGAATGATCGTCATCAAACCGGCCAGTTCATTGAAATGCGCATCTTGGCAGTAAAGCGGCAGGCCATGGCTTTTGGCGGTGGCGGCGATCCAGAGGTCGTTTTCCGGGATGGGCTTTCCTTTGAGCGCGAGAGACTGCTTCAGTTCGGCATACGCGGTGGCGGTGGCGTCATCGGGGAGGAGGAGAACGACGTCCCGTGAGAATCGCTCCCATTGCTCGACGGCGCGGCGGCTGTTCCCGGCGCGTTGAAGACCGAAACGCATTTCACCGAGCGCGGTGAGCGGGAGATAAAGCTCCGTGGCCGCCTTGAGCGTGGCGGCAATCGCAGGATCAGCCATCCGCATGTGCCGGACGATGACACTGCTGTCGAGGGCGAGGCTACCAGGCGTTTTCATCGATTTGGCTGCATTCGGCCAGGGCGGCTTCCAAGGCCTCGCCTTCACCACCCGCGAGGCTGCCGGAGGTTTCATCGATCATGCGCTCCCGGCGCGCACGCCGCTCCTCAAGAAGGGTATGAATGTAATCCGCCGCTTCCTCCAGCCGGTCGGCAGGCATGCGGCGCAGTTCGTCGATGAAGGGCAAGGCAGTCGTCATGCCCTGAGATTACAAGCATTGCCCGGGATTGTCGAGATGCTTCAAATGGTGGGCTGGAGGCCCGACGGCCATCAACGGCCATCAACGGTCTTCACCGCGGCTTCCAAGGCCCGATCTAGGCTCGGGAAGTGA
>Ga0169931_10004188_pt1 | contig 22517 bp, 6 predicted proteins | sample Kivu_15m_20L_FD_129675 | JGI IMG/M metagenome (GOLD analysis project Ga0169931, IMG submission 129675) | Freshwater microbial communities from Lake Kivu, Western Province, Rwanda to study Microbial Dark Matter (Phase II) - Kivu_15m_20L... | ecosystem: Environmental > Aquatic > Freshwater > Lake ...
ACCTGAGTACAATTTAAAATACCTATCCGAAGAAGAGTCGTAAAAGGCACACTAGCTGAACTAATTTTCTTTCGGATAAGCTTATTTGCATGATGCCACAAGAGATAGATTCATTTGATTGTCCTAAAAAATGCAATCATTCAGATACTTGATCGCTATCTCAGCCGACTATTGATTTTTAAAAGATACATATATTGTTTCTTTTTTACGGACAATCATATTTATGTTGCCAAAGTTACTGAACAAGTTGTAGAGAGATTAAGTAGAAGAAGGGGACGAATATTTGTAAGCTATACAACTGATTGAAGATAAAGATGAGTTTTTCTAAGGATTTACAGGTACATACTGATAAAATTCTATTGGTTCGCTTGGCTCATTGTTTAGTACAATATTTTTATTAGAATCGCTTTGATTTTCGTATTGTGACTCTGAGTCAAAAAGAGAATTGATACTATTGTTAATGCTTTCTTCTATCTAACCTTAAGACATAAGCGCTTTGTTACACATTTGGCATTAGTTAGAGCATTACGCAGTCATTTCTTATTAAGCAACATGTCGAAGATTTTATATTTCCCATACAATTTTGTTAGAACGGTCTGTTTTGCTACGAGAAAACGGACTTTAAAGTGAGAAACTCTAACTGATACTGAATTATGCTGTTATTTGTCTGGATAGGGTTTGATTTTTCATTAATTATAGCCCAATCAACAGAATTTATCTATCATATCACATCAACACTCAGGATTATGCTTCATGCGTCGCAAACTACGCATATCGCATAACTGACGAATCACCTTATCCTTTCCTGCTTATTAATTTAACTGCAAATGAGTTATTTTTCCTTTTTGAGCGTTTTGTAAGCTTTGCCTTCCCAACCCTTTTACTCCCTTGAATTTTTATATCGATTCCTGCATAGGCTGATTTCTAGCTTGCCGATTAGTGTTTGATTGCTAATTTGTGGAACTTTTTCTTAAAGTTTGCATAAAAGAAGTCAGGTCAAGAGTGTAGACTCCTTTTACTCTCGGCTATACTGTCTTTTTTCCTCTCTTCGTCTCGAGAAGATTCTAAAGTTCTTACTTAGCTATGAAAGAAGTCGTCCATTAGTTGTCATTTATTGTGCTTGTTTCGGCAGATTTGTTAGGTATAATGCTCTAATTTAAAAGCAAAAGTTTTTCCTCCTATTTTCTTTTTTCCTATTTTTTCTTCTACAAGTCTGCTATTTTTTTCTTAGTGAGATTCACTCTTTAAGCGAAAATCGCTTCTTTGAGTTACTATTCTTAAATCAACTTTTTGAACTACTTGATTTTCGTCTGAAGATCTTAATTTTGAGTAACTAAAGCTATGATCATTCCTATTTTGCAATTCTGTTTAGGAACTACTGGTCTGCTAGTGCATTCGTAAAGAGCTTCACTCTACATACTTTAAGAAGGAAGACGGTATGGTGTAAGTTTTAGGGGTTTACGAGTTTGGTTCATAATTTGAAAATAACTACTTTTATAATTAACCTGAAAAATTTCAAATGACAACGAATACTATGACTTTAAGTCTAATAAGCAACTAAGAAAAAGAATTTCTATAAAATCGTATAGAAAACATGATGCACGATAGCTTCGATACAATTATTGACAATCAAATTTCAAACTTTTTGAGAAACAATTTATAGCTTGAGTAATACTAAAATGAGAAAAATGACGATTTAGAGCTGATAATTTGCGATAGACTTATGCAAATAGTAAACGAAAGCGATTAAAAAATAAAATTTTATTAGAAAAAATAGTAGTAAAGAAAACTTACATAGCAGTCATTAAAAGGCATCATTTAAAAATAACGAGAAAACTTTAAATAAATGAAACTAAAGATGTAGCAAAAAATGTTTTAAATAGATGAATTAACTTTTACGATAGAATCTTTGTAAAAATTAGTAGAAGAAAATTTTAATAAACAAGATTAATCCTTACTAGAAATGATGTAACTATAGCAATCTTTACTAATCAAAAATCGAGAAAATTAGATGTTATTTATACTAAAAAATCAAAATAAAACTTAAATAAGAAGTGCTAATGAAGTCATTGCTTGTCAAAAAGAAGAAATTAAGAATCTTATCCGAAATCAATAAACATTGAAAAAAATATATGAATCATAAGTGATTAATCTAAAGTAATCACATTATAAAACTATAGTTTAGATGCAGTAAAGCAGAACTAAACTCTAAAAGAAAATTTAAGAAATGTAAAATAAAACCTTAGTTTTGAATGAAATAAACCAAAATCAAGCAAAATCTATACAATATCATTTAAAGAGTATAGAATCTTTGAATCAAACTATTTTAACTGAATCTTTGAGCAAACAGTAGCAAGAAAAAATAAATAATGATTTAAGACAAAACATCACTACTAATTCTTAAAATTTGCTTGATTTGTAACGAAAAATTAGTAAAATTTAGTCATAAAAGACAATCTTAGAAGCTCAGTTTTCGGAAAAAACTTAATAATTTGTGAAAATTTACAAAGATAAAAGATAATTAGAAATTCAAATTTTAACACTACGATAGACCATCGAGGCTTTAACTAAAACAGCTCATTCATAAGCTCCTGATTTGCTTAATCAATTTATAGTCAAAAATAATGAATTTTCAATATAAATTGCCAAACTTCTAGCAGAAATAGAAGAAATCAAAAGATAAAATCTTCAATAGAATCAAAATCATTAAGCAGAAAAACAAAGTATAAAATAATCTTTATCGTATAGTGAAGAAAAAATCAAAGCTTATCTTGTGTAAATTTAACAATTAAAAACATCTAAAAGAGTTGAAAATGATTAAAAATAAACTCAGACAGTTCAATAATAGCGAAGAACAAGTGGCATTCGCAAGCAAATCCTTTCCAAAAAATCTTCCTTACGCTCTCATTCTTTACTAAGCGATGATTCTAAATAAAATATAAATAAAAGCAATAAACCTGTAATTTAGACCAAATCTTGTAAATAATCTTGCAAACATATCTTAAAAATAGCTTCCTTGAATCAAATAATAAATTTCATGCTAAATCATATAAAAGGATTTGAAAAAGATGGCATTCGTAGCAACAGTTGGTTTTAAAATCAAATCATGAAACAAGGCTAAAGCTATAGACTTAAACTTCTATAGCTCAAAAGTATTCAAACTAAAAACAATATCCTTTAATCTGTTCACTAACTCTGTTTACAAGACTAAAATTGCAGAGCTCTAATTAAAGACTTCCAAACAGTTATGGCTTTTTACTTCAATAAAGGAAAATCAAACGGATGTGAGTCTTTTAATAGAACAGTAAACAAGTATAGGAATGTTACAAACGATAATAGCACTCTTCAAAGTTTTTACGAATGATTATATGATATCATTAGTGAAATAAGATGCATATTATCACCTTAATTGCAATGTTCTATTCGTTTATTGTCCACGATTATTATGAGATATCTATCTACATCGAGCGAAGGTATTGCAATAATTATGCCGTACTCTTACTGATTCTATCGAATGCGAATGCTCATGTTTACGATCGAAAAATATTTATTTATCTAATTTGAGGTTAATTGAAACGTCATTTGCACTCAGATTTACATTTTATTTGTCAATTTAACTCTGAAAATGTATAGCGAAATCCTCAATTTTTCCAAGACATTCTGATATTTTGTCAAGCATGCTGCTTTGTTTGAATTATCCAAATAAAATGTTATTTTTCACAGCCAATTACTAGTGACTTCGAGAATAGAAAGCTTAAAGAAGCTATCTCATCGTTTAATAGTGATCTGCTATAATTTTATGAGCTTTCGTCTACTATTAAGTTAAAGCAGTCATCTGCTATCTAAGCAAGGATGCTAGAAAAAGAGATTAAGAAGAAATCGCTGATACTTTTATATTGAGTTTTACTGCAGCTATAGCGCACTAATGGCATAGAAGTAACTAATTGTCTCCTCTACTCTAAAATACTGCTTGCTTGTGAGGATGCCTTACACACTGACCTTCCACTAAACCTTTTTACATGCAATATTCTTAGGCATCATACTATCTTATTTTGTTCGTTTGTTTTTATTTGGCTGGGATTTTCCATTTTTTTTAGTGAGTTCGGTTTTGAATGTGAAAGTTGTGCGCAGAAGGGTACAAACGTGGAGTATTAGCTATCTACTGACGAATTTTTTTATCTTTATCTTTTACTTGCTTGTTAGTTCTATTCCAGCGTTCAGAACTCATTTATGTTCTAAGTTTTCGCATCGCAGAGGTTGATCGTTAATTCATCTGTCTAACTTATTAAAATTTATAACACAAAAGCTTTCTTAAATTTTTGGAGTAATATCATCCAAAAATATTCAAAAATAATTATTTTTGATAAACATCGATGAAATGAATGTAAAAAATATTTACAAAATAGACTTTTTTATGAAACTTTTTGAGTTAAAAAAGCATTAAAATTTCAAAATTTAAGTTTAGTTAAGCATATTAAAGAGTTGATAACAAATTTTGATAAAATAAAGACAAATAGTTATTTATATATGAAATATATAAGTACAAATTGAAATTTTGTTTTTAGTTAAACCACTTTACAGCTAAACACCTTTTCTTTATCTTATTTCTTTAAAACCACTTTAAAAGTTAATTTTTGATGATTTTTTGCAATATTTTTACACCAGAAGGCCACAAACGATTTGGATGTGTAACTTGGTATGATCGTTCATCATGTTGATTGACACAACATGGTCCGTTTATGTCAGTAGGAGTTATATTTATGATTACTAATGTTATCGATGGTATTTAGTGCGCGAATGTTGTGGAATGGCAGAATATAAATTTGATGTCACTGAAGCAGTTTAATGCCAAGCAGGCTGAAAAATGGCTTTAGAAACTCAAAACCTAAAATGTGCAGTCTTACAAAGACATCACCAAGTTCCTCAGGAAGTATGAGCGTACCCAAGATGACTTTGACTGCTATGTCAAGATCAGCCACACCTTACTATCTCATACCTAGTTGACCAAAGAAATCAACAATTACATGGAGGAAGAAAACAAATTTGTTATCAATCGACCCGAAGATGAAAAAATCAAACAATTGATGGAATATGTCAAGAAAAATAGACCCGACATTTTTCAAAGAATCATCACCATGATCCAAGAACTGAGTCGAACAAACGGACAAAATCAGGTCGAAATCAGCAAAATGCTCAAACCCAGACTCAAAGAAATCATTAAGGGAGACCCTGAGCTGGAACGGATAACTGAGGAAGCCTTGGATCTGACCGGGTAAGAGCTCATCAACCGAAAAAATCTATAGCATCTTAAAATGCCCAAGCCTATCTTGATCGAGTAGGACAAATAAATCTCAAGACCTCAGAACTCGCAACCAGAGACGAAGAATCACAAACAACAAATTTAAACCAAACCAGTTTCTAAAATTAATGTATAACCTAAGCCTTTTATAATTCCATTTACAAATCCTTCTTAAGAAAAAGTTGCATTGAAACAACTTGAGAAAAACAGCGGCCAGGCATAGTTCAACTATCTGATGAAGCTGACTCATATCTACACTCTCAATATCATCACAAAGAACTAACTTTTTGAGTTGCTTGCTGGAGTTTAATTAAAACTTATCTATATGGAATGCATCAAGGATATTCTAGACACTAGAGAATCTTAAAGAAGAACTCATAGTCATTTTAAACCACTAAGTGATACTAACTTTGGTCAACAAGAAAGACCTTCTCCAAGTTACGTGGCCATGCCACCTTACTATCCGATTATTTGCTCATCAAAAACTCCACAGCTTCGACTTCTCCTTAACGAAAAGTACGTATCAGTTACCTACGGTTCATAAGAAAGCGACAATTTTAGTGTCCGTAACAAAAATCTTAATGAAATCAATCTCTTAAAAGCCTAAGACTAACGATATTAGTTTGATATCTATATGAAGAGACTCGAGAAAACTGAAGCTTTGCTAAATAAACTTTTAGATCCTAATCAGACTAAAACTTAGGAACAAGTTATGGTTCTTGTCAACAAAATTTTGTCAATGAGAGTACTTCAGCTGATTTATAAAAATTGTCACAGATAGCAAAGAGAAGAATTTTAGTGGTTTTTGAAGTCAAATGTGATCGAAACGTGCCAACTTTTTAAAGAAAGACTTTCTATGCAAATAAGTTAGCTAAAACAAATCAAGTAGGTGCATGCTTTGAAGAGCTGGAGTGAAGTTGCGATCAAAAACTTTTACAAAGCTCTAGATTTGAAAGGATTTGAGTTCAAAAAAAATGAAAAAGACCATATGAAGGCTTCATTTTTCCTTACTTAACTGCAAGAAAAGGCTAAAATTCTTTAAAACGGAGGTCAAAATCGTAGCCTTATATCTTTTGAAGATAAAAAATAATTTTTCACAGTTTTCAACAGTTTCGAAAGCAGCTCAAGGACATAAAAATGCGCTACTCGTAAGCTACCTGTAGTCTAAAAATTAGACCTTCAAGACTAGGCAAGGAGACGTTACTACCCTCTAATGATAATGGCCTTTTAAGACTAAAAAATGTGTGAATACACTTATACTTTGATTATCTTTTATATCGAAACTGCACTGATATCTGAATCTTAAAAAATCAGATGCAAAGCCTTCCTCGAGCAACTTCTAGTGGGCACTTTAGGCTGGAAACTTCCCCCAAAAAGAATGCCTAGTGAATCTCTTGACTAGGAAAAACTTTTGGAGAAAATAGGAGGATCTGAAGAAGTAATGGATTTTAGTTCATGGGTTACCTAATAACAATAAGTTTCTTCGCTACCCTAGGCTCATTAGAAGACTTAAGAACAAGTTAAGAAATAAAAAAATCTAGGATTTTTGCAAGATTAGCCTTCAGTTTACTCATATTTACCAGCCAGTTCGACCGAAAAAGCAGTCGTCTTTGGATCAGAACACATCTACACCTTAGTCAGATTCATTTACGCTGCTTATGAAAGATTAATCCGCATGAGAGAAGTGGCATAGAGTCCATAACATCTTCAGCTATTTGAACTCCTCTTTTTCTCATGTATAAAAGCTAAATAAGGAATAAAATTTGAATAAAATTTGAACTTGCTTTTCAGCAAACACGCCTATCTTTTCAGCACACTTTACAAGCTTTTCGACAACTTGATCAAAAGTTTAAGCAGTGCATCCATATGTCCCATAAGTGCTCACTCGTTCAAGCATTCTAAACAAATTTCTGAAGAACTTTACCTAGTTCAGTTGAATCGTTTTTGTCTTAACAATAACTTAACAAATAATAAAATTCTGAGACTTACTTATGATGACAGCAATAAACTGCTTTACGTGAATTCATTTTAAAGCTATTACAAGTGGTAAGATATCGGAAAAGATGTGACTAAGAGACGATTAGATATATCAAAAAGCATCGAAATTTACACTTTGGACACTTTCGACTTGGGAGATTTCAAGAGAGATCTAAAAAGTCACAGCTAATACTTGAACCGTAACAACTGTGAATACATTTTTGAAGGAAATTCTATCAAGATGCTTAATCATATGGAGAAAGAAGATATTTTGGTCTCAGCGCTGAGAAGGCAACCGTGGTCGAAGACGGTGAAGCGAGAGCTGAAAAGAGTTCATAAACTCATACCCAGGATATGCTGATGTGATCAAGAAACATATATTTAAATATTATTTTACAATTAAAGTTAGTTCAATTAATATTACTTTAGGTGACTTTCAAGCTTAAAAAACATAAATTTTCATCGAAGATTGACCATTATATCGCAATTATTATTAATTTTATAATCATTTAATCTTAAAAAACTGCATTCAGTTGGACATTTTTTTACCTGTAATTTAAGTAACATATTTAGGTAAGAATTATAACTATATTTTCTATAAACAAGCCCATGGCATAAACGGGCTCAAGTTTTATGATACGAAACTCACCAAGGAACAGCTCAAAAAGAAAGTAGCCCCTGACTCCTAACGTTTCTCTGAATAGTTAATAAAAAAACATCGAAAAACATCTCAGTCGCAAATTTTAAATGTTTCTGAATCTGAACCGACTCAAAGATCTTAAATCAAAACTCAGTTATTTCTACGGACGGAACTATCCGATACAATATCAAGATGACTATAATTTTGAAGAAAGATGGGAAACCTCTCTGGGTAATAATGACTCTTATGGCGATCAATTCGTAACATCAGACAACTGGATAGTCCAAACTATGTTTTTAATCATTCTTCTAAGCAATTGCTTTTTGATTTGGTCTATTTCGATTGAAAGAGTGTTTCAAGAAGGAACCTGCTCAATACTTCGATAGCCTACTGCAATTATTGGGTTAATCAGTCGATTCCTGTCTATCATAAGCAAAAAAACCTTGAATCAATCCATGAACGATAGTAATTTTTGTTGGAAAACTCTGATAAGTTTGATCGGGATCGACGTAGGTTGTATCGTCTATTTCGTTTTGCTTTTCACGCCCTTAAACACTCAGTCAACATTTTTCTTGCCTTTGGAAGTTCTTATGTTGATTTACTTATACCAGGGAGCTAAAAAATACTATCAATTTTTCAGAATATTGGAATTCATACTAAAATATGAATATCAGTCAAAATTAGCCGATCTGTTCATAACTCTTCTGACGATCGCACACTCAATCGTAAGTCGTTTGTTATTTAGTCACTCATGCTGTGGATGGCAACCTGGTACAGTCCAAATTCTAATTGGAGCTCTCCACTTCACTTACCCTCGAACTATCTAATCAAATATCTTTACTCTTTCTATTTCTGTAGCACATCCATCCTTACCATCGGCTACGGAGATATTTCACCTGAGAACTGGGTTGAAGTCATTGTCGTGCTTTTTATGCAGTTTTTCGGTAAAATTTTATCTTACATAGGAGTCGTAGTATTCGGCTATCTTGTAAATCAAATAGGCTATACATTATCTATCATGCGCACAAACGATTAAATTTTGCAAAAAGACCTTGTGACTCTGAACAAGTTGGAGAAGCTTTATAAACTTTAAAAGCATTTGATAAATCAGACTAAAAATTTTCTTGTGAATAATCAAGGGACCAACGCTCAAGTTACAGTTGAGGACTAAAAGAATCTATTTTCTAAGCTTAACGAAGAGTTACGTAACGTTATTGTTGCATAAAAATCGTTAGCAGTTGTAAAATCAAGTATATTCTTTTTGTGTCGATGGACCAAACAAATGCAAAATAATTTGGCTAACTGCCTATAAAAAGCTGTTTTTTCTCCAAATGAAATGCTACCTCAGCCTCTAGGAAAGGAGAGAATATACATAATATAGAAAGGAAAGGTTGATATCTCAATCGCTAATGTAAAAAACAAGGCAGATATGATGCGAACACTTAAAACTATAAACACCGAGTAAACTAAACCCTAGATCAAAAATAACGTATTCGGATATACTTTTGTTATTGGAGGCAAACCTAATCGACTTAAAGCTACTTCTACTGAGTTTACATCATGCTATTTCATTTAAAAAGACGCATTTTTAAAGTGTCTTTCCAATCAGTTAGATAAAGAGTACTATCACGAAATCAAAAGAAAGCTTTAAGAATAGCCGTTCATATAAGCTATATAGGCTCCACTTATTCTGAATAATAGAGAGCACTACAACCCTTCAAGAATCATTCTGCTTAAGAAAAATCAGGCTTAGCTGAGAAAGAAAAAGAACAATAGAAAAGTGATCATAAGATCATCCAGACGAGCCAAGATGGAAACCATCAAAAAGCCTTATTTTTATCTATCTTCATATGAAAAAGATAAATAAGGCACATAAGAGCATGAAATAGTTGAGGCTACCTACAACCCTTCGACTCCTAGTGACTAAATCGGCAGCAAATAGGAAGATTATAATAAAGAACAATTTTTGAAAAATTAATAAAAAGATAACTCTTCTTTTATTGATTTACAACAATAAGTACAGGGAAACTAAAACAAACCTTTAAGCTATTAGCAACTAATTTAACAAAAAAGTAAGCCAATCAATCGTTACTTGTCTGATTTCTTTTAAAGACATTTTGAGTATTTCAACTTTTTCCCAAAAAATAACCTTTCTCAGGTTCTCGATAAGCTTTAAAGATAGGAGTTTAATTTTAAAAGAAACGAAAGCAAACTTCTTCCTAACATGGACACAAATGAAACCAACGCACCGAGCATGAGGAAAATCATAGATTAAAAATAGTTTGTAAAAAGAAGTAGATCTAAAAGATCAGCCCTTCCCAAATGATTTTCCTTAAATATACTGTATATCAAGATGTATATGTATCATTTTCCAAGCGAGCCTACATATGAAAGATTCGTAGTATTCAAATTTCTTTGAGAATTTTCTTGAACTCTGATTAAAGTTTGTTTCTGCTTATCGAGTCGTGCTGATAGATCTTCATAGAAACCTCGAAGATTGTATATGCCTGGCCTGGTGTATATCTTTTCAGTATTTGAAGGAATAAGGGGTGGACGGATTTCTTTGCCACCTGTAATTTCGTTATAGTCTTATTCGATGAGGGTGCTTTCTAACTTCGACATTTAAACTTTATAACGATTCCATCTCAATAATCAATAAACATTCAGATAATGATTATTTGTACATGAATATAGTCGAAAAACTATCATTTTTTACCTCTGTTTCTTATATCAAATCCATTAATAAAAATAGAGCTTCTTTTACTTTAATCCAAAACTTACTTCAGCCCTTAGTTATTGACGATTTGTTTCTTAAAATTTTGCATTATTTTTGACCCCCATTCTTTTTTCTATTTGTCCTCACTCATAATCGATTCAAGAAGTCTTTTTCGTCTGTATTGACTCACATTCATTCTGAAATTCATCGATTTATCGAATTCTTCAAGTTAGCCTCTACTAAGCTCTAATATAACATTCAACTTACTCTTGAAAAACTAAACTATCGCAGTTTTCTTGGAATTTTCATTTCCCCTGCCGCGTTTTATATTGGTCATGATCTCCAGAAACTAGTTGAACTCTATAGTCCCTGAGCCGTCCAAGTCAACCTCTTGATAAAGCATAATATACAACGGATGAGCTCAGCCACTTCTTCTCGGGCTTCGCAAAGTCCAAACGCAATAAAAGGGTCCTCAAGCTGTTATACACCAATAGAACCGTTTCCGTTCTCGTCTAGTGACTAAAAATATTTCCTGAGCTTGAGAAGTTATCGATCATTGAAAGCAATAAATTGTTATTTTCCTCTATTAGTCAGCCAATATCTTATTTCGTAACCGCTCTGGAAAAGCTACTTAGGTGGCTCTGCGATTTCTTATAGCTCTTACTCACTGATGAGACTGCTGGCCTTGATCTGAGAGTTATTAAGACTCATATTAATGTTATTGCAGCTTAAAATAATCTTCTATTAAATAAATAAACAAGTGTATTTTCATACATAAAATTAAAAAAATTAAAGTTTTTATTTAATCAAATCACTTATTATCATTGAAGAACTCCCCTCTATCGATCATCTTTGCATAAATAGGCATGCCAGTCGAGTTTTGTTCGATGTCTGTATGCAAGAAACCGAAAATAAGCGATTCTCTGAATATCAAATCAGATCCAGCTGGTAGCAAGTCCAACCCGCTTTTGATGTACTAATTGTTAGCCCAAAATATTTACTCACTGATGAAGAAACTTTTTTTCATACTTATGCTGAAGTCAGTGATTCTGCTTACCTTTTTGCCTGCTGGTTCACCACATATAACGAACTGAGGAATCCAAATACTATTAATGTATCGTTAACTGTCTTCGACAATATTATTGAAAACAAGATTCAAAAATACAAAAAGTTACATACGCATGAGTTTATAGTGCTCTGCTCCTGTCAAAAATATCTTTATTTTCGGGTTAGAAGTCTAAAGAATCCAAATATTTTGTTAGGGATAAATTGATGACTTGAGTAGAAGATTTTTCTGACGGACGTTTATCCTCAAAAATCGACGATCATCTAACTTACAGCCCTGAATAGGGTACTTCAGCTTCGGTTTAAGTTAAAGAATAGAAAGAAGCAAACGATTCGCGTTGGCTCGATCGTAGAAATGATGCCAATAGTAGCGGTCGTAAGGGGCTATCTTTTTTTATTTGATTTTTGTGTAAAGATCATCGAGATTGAGACCTTAGACTACAGTAAGCTAGTCTATATTTGGATTGCCTTTTTCGAGCTCTAGAACGATTCTAAAAATATCTTTGAGTCTTCTTATGTTAGTTGAGTTTTCCCTGAGCTATACTACCTCTTAAGGAGTCAAATATTTTCTAAAAAGTTCTTCAATAAGGAAAATGTAGTCAGTAAAAACTTATAGATTCATATCTATGTGAGGAGTTGATCTTTAACTGAAAGAAATGCTAGCAGAAAGCAATTAGGCTTTGAAATTCAACAACTGACCAAAATAATAACCTTGGTAAGGAAACTAAAGAGATGCCATAGAGGATGGTCTAGACCAAACTAATCTGTACTAAACTATGTTCGAATAAAGTTGTTTTTCAAATATTTGACCAGTTTGCCCGCAGTAGGTCATAAGGTCGTCGATGATCTTGTCACCTTCCTGATTGTCTCCATCTTTATAGACCATCATTTCTATCTCCTCACAAGGGTCATTTTTCCACATGTATTCAATCATACAATGAAGAGAACTTAAGTAAATGTGACTTTGTTTTGTAACCATGTAGTCAATCACTAGTCTCCTATGTAGTTCGTGCTACCAGTCATAATGTACGATCGTGTACACTTACTACTAATCGAGATAGTATCCTTTTAAAAACATAGTGTAAAACTCACCAAGCACCCTATCCCTCAGCTATTCTATCTTATGAGGCGTATACAATCTGTTGTATGTGCTATTTTGTATGCCGAAAACTGTTTCAAGATAGGCAGTCGCATTTTCTTATGCGTAAGTAATAGAATCGACCCTGACTTCAAAACTAAGCTTTTTTCTCTATCTTTCAAGCATAGCCAGCCTCAATCTTTAAGCTTATTCTCGCTTTCTCTATTACTCTCTTTTTCTTTCTTAAATGATTTCTTGAAGTTTTTTTCGTTTTTATTCTTAGACCATATTATTGAGCTACAACTATTTATTCTCTGCGTCTCTTTTCATCTATTAAATAAGCTCCTGTTTTATCTGTTTGTACAAAAACTGTTTTATTTATTACAGCTTTTAGGGCTACTGTCGGATGACCAGCACCTAAGGTTGTTTCTAGCTCTAAAACAAGTTAGACACTCTCGACTTTGAAAGTCCTTATTATTACATTCTTTTCGGGTCGAGTTTATTCATGGTCAACTCTCTTACTCTAGCTCGTTACTGATTTTCAAGTATTTGTCCAACATTTTTGCCTTTTTGAGTGGTAAGCTCAAATTAAATTATTTTTTAGTTAGCCCTAACTCCTCTGTTGGATATCTATATAACTGCTTTTGTTCCTACTGCAGGCTTTTTCATCGGCGAAACAGCTTCTTTTTTAGGATAATATCTTTCAAGATTTCTTTCATACTATGCTTACTTTCTTTGAGAGTGAGCAACTCTGTTATATCCCAATGAAGCGCTGCTTCTATACTGAGGCTCTCTCTGATTTTTGTAAAGAAAAGCTTTCTTGTTTGCTTCTTACATCATCTTTATATTTTATTCTATGTATTTATTGAAAATGCGACTAGAAACGCCTTCTTTGTTTGTCTACATAGCTTCAGGTAAACGGGTCTATGATTTGCCAATCTATCTGTCTTTTACTACTGATTGAGTGTAAGATTCCTGGGCTACTCTAAATTTATGTTATAATTAGATGACTTTCTGAGCCTTTTCGATGCGCTAGTTGCGACTTAAATAAGGTGAAACTTTTTTGAAATCAGCTGCTCTCATCTATTTAAGTCGATTCAGAGAAGACTCTACTTTAGATTTTTTGCTTGTCTACTGCCGTTAAGTTTTTATTTGTTACAACTCCTTTTGTGTATTACCTGATTTTTTGTCGCTCACAAACTATATTTTTCTTTTATCAGTAGTAGAACTTCTCGGTTTTTCTGGCAGAACTTTTTAAGACTGGACATTTGGCACATTTTTCTTGCCTACACTATCTCTTCTTCTGTCAATAAACTGCTTTCGTTGCTATAGTTCACCAAAATTTGATCTCTAGTTGATAAATCTTGATTGTTGGTCTTAGTCGTATTATTATTCAGCTAATACTACTAAAGCTTTTGCTATTTTATCCATATCTAGCTCTGTAGGTCGTATTAACTAAAGAAATGCTTACTGGTCTTAGGTACGATTTTTGATGCCTTCAAGAACGACAACAGGTCTCAAAATGAAAGGATCGAACCCTTGACTGAAACTTATGTATTTCTTTAAAATGCTATCTTTTATGTAAAAATTGTCGAAAAGCATTTTAAGCAGATAGTTAGCTTAGTTGTGAAAGAAAATGACCCTTTATCTGTAACGGCGGGGATCATCTGAAATTGCATAGACTGACACTCTCCAAGTTCTAATCAGCTATACTACATAACAAGTTAGCTTTCGCAGATGAGTTATATTCTGAAAAAGCACTTAAAGTTAGTTTTGCCAGCTACGTTCTCTTTCTTACTCATTTTGCTTAGATTTGTAGTCACTTCTGTCCTTAACAGCTCTTAATCTCTTTTTAGCGTCTCTTTCTTCACGAATGGAATGGAGACTTTTTTCTATTTCGACCTCTTTAATGCTTGTAAGAGCCTTTCTTAGATTTGTCAGGCATGACTATCGTGCTTCTATCGTTTTGATAAGCACAGTATGACTGTCTCTTTCTTTGGCCATGTGCTCTATTTCTGACAGAAAAAGTTCGTGCATACGTGAATATGAGTTAGCATAAGCGAATTTTAAAAAGTAGTAGCAATAAAAATCTGGCATTTTTTTACGCAACCATTCGTTCTAAAGTCTGTAAAGCTATCCGTCCAGAGTTAGTTGCTTTCTAGGTAAGGCAAAGTTTACTTGCTGAGCTCGGCATGGATTTTTTCCGAAAAATAATTTAACTGCCCTGCAATTTATTGAATTTTGAGATCGGAAATTCTTTTGGCTAGTCGCTCTTCAGGCAATCTATTTAAAAAAGAAATTACCTGGTCATGGACTCATCTTATTGAAAAAGATAGGCCAAAAGCTTACGATGGCTGTAGAGAGGCGCAGAGGGATCGACTCCGACCCTTGGAGCAAATTATCCGTAGTCGACTCTGCCTCTCTCAAGTACATAGTCCACCAAAGACTCAGTCATCGCCATTGTATAACTTTATTTTGTATAGCTAAATAACTTTATTTTACACCATAAATTTAGGTTAATTTTTAAAAAAATATCATTTTTAAGCTTTTTTCGACAAGTTACGACTGACTATCTACATATATTGTTGGTATGTGATCGTAGATTCTGATTTTTTTGCAAACAATTATTCAACGAACTCGATTAAATGATGCTGAAAATCTCCAATAAAAGGGAAGTAGCTATGCTTAAGAATCTAAATTAGTTCTTATTTGTTCAATTTAGCTTTTCCTTTGATTTGTTTTGACGAAAAAACTCTGAGAGCCTACTCACCGTGAAAATGAATCAAGTAACCTATCAAAAACTAGATCGTAATTTATTTATTTTTTTTGACCATATTTAATAATTTTTGATGACTCTGTAGCAGACCTTCTCCTGCTAACATATGTTATAACTCCTAATCAGTTAAAAATCCATATCTTTTGAAAGAATATCCAGAAAGCATTTTCTATATTTTTTTCCATAGTAGATCTTTTAAATCAATTGCTTTTTATGCTGGAATAGTTTTTTAAGAAAAAAGTTCTTTGCTTTCTCTATTGCTTTCGTTTTCTTTGCTTCTTGTCCTTATTTTTTGATTAGATTATGGGTCTTTTGGTCTCAAAGAAGTGTTATCAGAATAGTCGTCCTCATATCGAGAGCTTTAAACTTCAGCGATGCTGTTAGGCACGTCCATTACTGTCTTACGAGTGCCTCTTACCTTGCCACTGCAACAAGCTCGAAGAATATATGCTCTGAAATCTTAAAGAGATATTTAGTGTTATCTGCCGCTTTGAGAAATAAGCATTAGTTAATCAAACATGTCTTCTGCTAATTTTTTCGAAGGTTTTTACGTAAAAAAGAAACAATTTTCTATCAATTTTGTTGAAAAATATGTCTTATTAAGAAAAGTAGCCGGAGGTATAGATGTGTTAAGTTCGTGCCTTATCAAAGTTGAGAATATTTATCGAAAATGAACCTATGAGACTATCTAAATGAATTAACTATAAGTTATGGTCGGATTTTTGTGAAAAGGAAAGTAAGTTGTGACGATAAATTCGATAGTTCTGTTTTCTAGCTCAAGAACATTGTACAAAAACAATTAAGTTTAGTTTTTGTCGAGGCTACCTCTTCTTGTCTTATCGTACTATAAGCATCTAAGCTAAAGCTAACGATTAAGCATTGATTTAAATGTTTATAAAGAATCTTCGTCCATTTGCACTTCTTTAATTCTAGATTCAAAAATATTGCAAATGATCGAAGAAGGCTCTAAAGTTTTATTTATTGAATTTTAACTTTTAAACAAGTTTTTTAACAGATTTGAAAACTAATTGTGAGTTATTTATTGGCAGTTAGAAGGAAAAAACTATCGCATGATGACCTAGAGCTGTGTCTAATCAAAATTTATAAATTTTAAGCCTTGTTTAAGTGTCTCTATGAACTACTATTGATTTATATAGCCACTATGTGAGTAACCTGGATTGACTTAATACTTTGCGACTATTCGTGAAGCCAAATAGTGCTCAAGTATGTAATCTATCTATTTAATTACATTTTTACAAGCTATTGTCTGCTAAGATATATGTATTTGTCCTTACCTCGGGACAGAGCTTCCATCAACTAAAGACTAACTTCATACTATCTTATTTGCATTATTTGTCTCAAGAATTCGCGTAAAATATCAGGACCAAACTGATCTTCTTTGGAAAAACTAAGAATCTTGCTTTATATAAGTTGTTTGATCGAAATCGCGACCGTTTAAGCTTTCATTAAAGCGAACAATAATAAAGTTTACAGTAGCAAATAAAAATATTAATTCAGAATATTCACTATTTTTAAACAGATGAGTTTTAAGTCACAAAAATCAAATATCAATAATATTTTTTTTGATGACTGATAAAGGCAAGTAATAGCCGTCAGACAAATACAAAAAACCCCAACCCTATAACCCTTATGGCTCATACCCATATTCCTACGACTACAGAATACCAGCATATCCTGGATCTATGTACGGCTATCCTCATTTTGGTCAACCCATGCCATCTTCTTGCCCAATACAAAAATAATAAAACAAAAGCATAAATCCTTACAACATGATGAATCCTTATGCCTACAGTTATCCCCCGCCCATGTATCCCAGCTATCCATCATACGGGTATTATCCACCAAGTTATAAGTATAATCCGCCACCTATGGATCCAGTCAATCAACTTCCAGCTTATGAATACCCTGCTTAAATTCGCAATAAACCTATAAATAAAGATATACCGTAAGTCGTAGTCTTGTCATCGGATTCTGAGCAAGATAAGATTAAAACTTAGTAAAAAAATAACAAATTTTTCGTTCAAAAAAATCAACAACCTAACGAAGATGCTGACAAAGCAAAAAATAAGACAAGCTACGAGCGATATATATAGTACGTGAATCATTTAAAATAGCAACGTCAAAAAAGATAATAAAAACTTAAAAAAGCAACTATAAAAACGCAAAATGATAGATTCTTATAAGACGAATGGAAGCCTGACGGGGATTTAGGAAATGTTCCAGATCCTTTTTTCATCAAAAAGAAAAGAATATACAAAAAAAGATAGAAAAATTTATAAAAAGACAAGCAAGATAAGGAACCTGGTGCCTTTTTATAAAAATTTCCTGGCTAAGTGTTGCAAGATTTTGATAACAAATCTAATTCAGTTAAATAAGGGGGTGAAGAAAAATCGAAAAAATAATAGAAAAATCCATAGACTTAAAAGAAAAATTAAGCCAAAAGAATCCGTGATTAGCATCCTCTTAGAGAACTCAGGTAAAAATATTAAAAAATAGGTACATTTAGAGCCACGGTCGAATCAGAGTTGGAAACTTTTTTCAATCCGATATTCCAGATTTACTTCAAGGCGACTGTAAATGAATATGTATTCAGCTATAATCAAAAAAATGATAATGGTGCGTAAAAATTTAACGGAAAGACAGATCTCAGCCTTCACTTTCTGATTTAGTCTATTATTATTTTGTTATTTCATGCATTTAGGGCTATATATATCAGCAGCAATGTGAGACGTCATGCTGGTGCTGTAAAGGCGGCAAGTCTTCACGACAGTAAGGACAACTTAGTCGTACTTTCATCCAGTCTTTGAGGCACGATACATGGAAGGAGTGATTGCGGGGATTGCAGGGAGTTTGCATAAATTAAATAGTGTCCTAAAGATGCTCTTTGTTGTTAACTTGCACTTTGATCTATGATAGCTACATTTAACTTTTCTTTTATTACTATATCTTTTTCTTTTATCTCTAGAGTTTGTTCTGTTCTTTTTTAGATTTTTTATTTTTGTTTTTCTTTGAGGACTTAACATCTTTGAAATCTTCATCATCATCATCCTCTTCCTAGTCTAAGTCTAAGTCTAAGTCTTACTCTTTTTCTTTTTATTACTATTTTGATTAATCCTAAGGTTTTTACTCGATTTATTTCAATTTCAATAGACAGATAGAACATTACTTTTCAAGCTAAGGTGAATCTTTTTTGAGTCGTCGATAGTATCCAAAGTAGTCACTTATAAGCTCCTTAGGTAGAATGAATCTTGAACCATATATTTTTTGCAAAACTAAAAATCCTGTAAGTAACGCCAGTTCTACTATAAAAATACTTTTTAGTTAAGAACTTACAGTAACTCTGTTTATCTACGGAGCATTGATTAAAAAATAAAAGAAAGGCACTCGCATGGTAAGTATTGTGAATATGAGTTTGTAGCTCATACCTCCGAGTCCACCGACCCTGTAACTAAAATCAATCTGCATAGCCAAAAGAACGAAACATTCATAACACCAATACCTAAGTGAAAGCCAATAGAATGAACTTATTGCAAAGTATCCGATAATAGCTATTACTGCCATAATTTGTTTGAATCTTCCTTTCAAAAACGCACCGTCTGAAGGCTTAAAAGATCTCACGAGCAAACCTTAATAATTTCGTAAAAACATTATGCATAGACCTATGTTAAGTATCGAACAAACGGCAGATATCCACAGTGGAGTATCCAGTTTGCCCAAAGAAGTGATCAGAAGAAGACAGGATGTAAGGACCAAAAAGATAGCAGATTGAACGATCATCCATTATGAAATATTGTAGACGTCTTACTACTTACTAGGTTTGAGAAGGGCAAGTGCGACTATAAAAAGTAGCGTAGAAGAGACTTAAACTGTTATGAAGTGATTGTATTCGTTAGTGATCGGCTTCAATTTCAAAAAATAGCTGAAAGTATTCGAATCAAAGCTTATAGATATTTAAGATTCTTTGCTGAGTTTTTCATTTTTGCGAAGGTTTGTCTAAATTTTAATTTTTGCTTAAAGATTGAATTTACCCAATACTTAGTTATCTTGCATAAGCAAACAAACTACAAAAATAGCTCTTTATTAATTTTCCCACAAGACCATAAGTGAGTCCTTTGAAGATTTATGACCCTTGATTCCGTTAAGATCAATCTGCATAGCTACCATTTTATTCCTACCTTCCGCTTAGTCATAAAGCTACACATATAAACTTTGAGGCTATTTTCCTTATTCTGTTGCTATGAAAAATGCTTAAGCACTTCTCTCCGATGAACCTCCAGTTATGAAATTGTATCTTTAGACTTCTTCGAAGTTTTGACCTGAGTTGACCATAGTGAGCATAGAATTTAGCATAAAATTATTTTCGTTACCAAGACGCCAGCTTCCTACAAGCGATCTGTCAGCTAGAATGCTTCTAAGCTGATAGATTTCCTATTCGTAAGAGATTTTGCCAGAAAAAACGCAAATAAAAAGTAGTGGAAGGACTAACATATGATATATAATGTAATATGTAAAATTAAATAGATGAGCTGTCATAAGCTGTCTTTGAATATATTTATTTCTTTTTTGTTAGAGATTTTTTGATCTGTCTATAAATATATTCTAACTGCAATGATTGATTCGAAATCAGACGATTCAGATGCCTCACCTTCAGAGTCTGAAAGCCGTCCCGAGGGCTCACCTAAAGTCGCAAAGAAGCCTCGTGCTGCTAAAGTCAAAATAGTTATGAATGTTTCAGGTAGAGCTAGTGTTAGATAGATTGTCAATACCCAGTAGTGTCTAAGGTCGGAAAACATTTCGGATGGAAAATTCAATCGACTGCAGATACGATGGAATGGGACGTATATTGGACGGATAATGCAGTGCAGCCTGAGACGCTGACCAAGATGTAGCTTCATCAAAAAATCAACCACTTTCCTGGAATGTATAATCTAGCTAGAAAAAATCTGCTGGGAAGAGGATTGATGAGAATGAAAAAACAGTTTCCAAACGATTTTAACTTCTTTCCGATGACCTGGACTCTACCTATATAATACCACTAACTGAAAACTTACTTTTAAGCTAAAGCCAAAGGAAAAGCACGCACTTTTATTGTAAAACCTGAGTGCATGTCACAAGGAAAAGGAATTTTTATCACCAGAAAGTTAGATGATATTCAACCTGGAACTAGATGCGTCGTGCAAAGATACCTGCATCGACCTTACCTTATCGAAGGACTCAAGTTTGATTTAAGAATTTATGTGCTTGTAGCAAGTGTTGATCCTCTTTCTCTTTACCTTTATCACTAGGGTCTTGGTCGTTTTGCAACTTAAAAATACGAGGCTCCGAATAAAGACAACATGTAGGAAACCTGCATGCATTTAACAAACTACGCAATCAACAAAAATAATCCTAATTTTTAGTTCAACACTTCAGAAAAAGACATGTCTCATGGTCACAAACGATCACTGACCGCAGTCTACAGCCTTCTCTAAGCAAACGGAGTCGATGTACCTCTTCTCAAATCTCGTATAAGTGATGCAATCATCAAAACGATAATTTCAGGGCTACCTCATCTCACAAACACTTACAGATCATGTCAACCTTAGAGCTACTCATCGAATATGTGTTTTGAGCTTTTAGGCTTTGATGTGATGCTGACAGACAAAGCAGATCCGATAGTTTTAGAAGTAAATCATACTCCAAGTTTTACGACTGATACTCCTCTTGACAATTTTATTAAATTCGGCTTCATCAAAGATTCGCTTAATCTTATGAATATAAATTAAAAAAGTCGAAATTAAGTAGTGAAACAGCAAAAAGAAGCATGCCAATTAAGAGTTACAACAGGGAAGAAACCTAAATTGACTGCTGAAGAAAGAGAGGTTAAACGTAGGTAGTCGGTGAAGAAAAAAATGAAATATTAGTTAAAAAATATAGGCGAACTTACGCGCATATACCCGCCTTAAGGTTAAGATAACCCCTACTTAAAGTTCATCTAGTTTGCTTAATAAAATTTTCAGAACTCTCTAGGTGCCAAGAAAGGCAAAAAAGTCTAAAAAGTTTAAGAAGTAAAATCTATTCCAGTCAAAATAAAAAGACCTCCTGTATTTTCCACAACTCCAGATCTAAATCGCAAACACATAGCTGATCGAAAATATTAATCTAAAACAAGAATCTTAGTGACAAACTAGTCTTATAACAAATAGGGATGCAATTAAAGCAGTCATCGAGACAAATCTACAGTATCTGTGGGATTAATCGACATGGCTGATACCATTCAAAATTAATAAGGATAGAGAATAGCAGATTCAGAGAATATTAATAATAATGTGCTTAAAAATGTTAATAGTCATGTAAGCAGTCACGATGTCTTCATCAAGGATCTTTAGACTCCATGTGCCAGGTAGACGCCCAAACCCGTGTTTCCTCCCTCCCTTAAAAAAACAAAACAGATTTAAATCAAATCAGGTGATATATACATCAAGACTAAAAGCGCCTTTTAAAAACACGTTACTGATGAACCTGAAATCGGCAGATTTAGATAATAAAAAGCAGTGAAGACATATAACATGGTCTACCCTGAAAACAGGCCACAGACAGGTAAAGGTTATCCTGATGGAAAAACACAAATGTTCAACAATTTTACAAGGGAAGGAGAGTTTAAATCACTTCGTAAGGAAAATGATAGAAGAGCTAGTCGAGAAAAAGATAAACTTTATTCCAAAAATTCACTCCAAAAAGAAAAAATTCCAATAAATTTGAATACTTTGCTCATCAATGGGCTGGAGAAAAATCAACCTTTAGTAAGTAATTTGAAAAAATTCATGATTAATCGACAGAAAACTAACGAATGATATGCAAAAATGTTTAATAATATTTTTATTTTGCTTAATACTTTTAATCTGAAAAAAATACATATTATATGTCAAAATTTATAATTCAATATATCTGTATGTGTATCTGGGG